>Ga0213865_10002967_pt1 | contig 10535 bp, 3 predicted proteins | sample PICome_6_FD_160100 | JGI IMG/M metagenome (GOLD analysis project Ga0213865, IMG submission 160100) | Coastal seawater microbial communities near Pivers Island, North Carolina, United States - PICO282 | ecosystem: Environmental > Aquatic > Marine > Coastal | place: USA: North Carolina | collected... | reverse complement strand
TCCAACACCACTACCTGAACCTGTAATTGCAAAGTTTGCATTAGTATATTCTTCACCTGCGTGTGTAAATCCTAGTGCAAAAATTTGGTTAGCGTTACTGTAAACTGTTGGTGCTATTGCATTATAATATCTGTTGTTAATAGTTGCTGTAATTGGAGTTTCACTTACTAATTCTCCTTCAGCAAACGATCCATATTTTCCGTATGAGTTGTTACCATTAGTAGCACGTAGCTTTCCACCTGCTGTACAATAATAACCAATATGACAATAGTATGTAAACACAGATACAAGCTCTGATCTACCTTGATTGGTTGCCCAATACCCAATGCCATCTGACAAAATTTGAGTGAAATCGTTTGCAACAATAGATCTATTCCCACCATTATGTAAAGCACCGTCAATCTTCATTCCTACACAACCAGTTCCTAGTGTAGTTACATTTTGCACATATGGCGATTTTGATGTTATCCATGTGGAGCTATCATTTGGTCCTAATCCTGGATCTAAAGAAACGTATGCGCCTGCAGTTGGTCTTCTTGTAAAGTTTGGCCCTGGCTGGCCTAATGTTCCTGATAATCCTTCTAGTGTACAATTACGTAATCCGCTTCCGTTACGCATTCTAAACATATCTTTATTATTATTAAGTTCAGGTACTACATTACCAAACTGATCAATAAAGCTATCTGCAGGTTGAATATTAGTTCCTCTTAACTCGTCTCCTACTATTGCAACATTAGCAGGAACAATAATTGGTAGTCTTTCTTTAAATATTCCAGTTTTGACAAAAACTGTTGCAGGTGCTCTAGCAGCTTCATCATCTAGTATGTACTCACAAGCATATTTGATAGTTCTAAATGGTGCTTGAGTAGTTAATCCATAACCTTCGGCGTCTGTACCGTTTGTTGCCACATAATATGTTTTCAAACTTGCATCCATATAAGAATAGCCAAGTCCGCTGTCTCCAATAGTTAATACTTGTCCAAAGTTTCCGATTGGTAATCGTAAATTATCTGTGCCATCGTGTGTTTTCAAATCACCTTTACTGGCTAGTACATTTCCTTGAGGACCACTAGGTGCACCAATAATTACATATTCCCAATAATCCTGATCTGCGTTGTAAACATCAATATCTGGTCTAGAGTCAGATTCTGTTGACACATGGCGTGTGATACAACGGTAAAGTGTACCTGCATACGTTACAAGATCGTTAGGATAATATTCTCTTCCATCTTCCCATGTATTTGTCCATTCATCATTTTGACCTATTAATTCCCAATCTGCAGGATCTATTCCTGGTTCTGATTCTATATTATCTTGTAGGGCAACATAAATGTTGCCGCCTAATCTTACAACATCTCCCGGACGATAATATTCAATAGAACTATCGCCTGCTTGATTTTCGTTGTAGTTTCCTAACCATCTAAATCCTTGATTTATATTTTCCCAATCGTCTGAATTCAAACTAGGTATTTGGTTAACATTTATCGTTAATGACTGATACTGGTAGCCGCCATAGCTTACAACATCACCTATTTGATACTGCTCATTTGGATCCCATACGCCTTCAGACTCTACACCTGGAATCCACAAAGTAAACTTTGTTTCATCAAATGTTTGTCCACTTGTGTATGGGGTTGTACAAACCCAAAGACTTGGACCATATTTGACTATATCATTAATTTTGTATCTGATTGACTGAGTCCATTCTGATTTATACTCATAACTTCTTGATACTACTTCCCAGTCTGATTGGTTGTCTTCTAGTCCAAGATCTATTGTAGCTGCTGAAGTGTGTTCAGATATACATCTATATACTATTCCTCCATATTTGACTAAATCATTTAATCTATATGTAGTGCCTACAGTCCACACATTTCTCCATGAGTCACTATCTACTAACACTTGCCAATTTGCAATATCGTTTAACAAAGCATTAACTGTGTCGCTGGTACTAGTATGTTTCTGTATACATTTGTATAATATGCCGTTGAACTTAACAACATCGTCTACGTAATACAAATTATTTGCTGTCCAGTTTCCTGCAAATTTTTGGGTACTTGCAACTAATGTCCAGTCAGTTCCAACAATAAATGTGTTTCCGCTTGTGTGCTGGTTAATACAAGAATAAACTCTACCATTTATCCTTACAACTTGTCCTTCACTGTAAACAGTAGATGATAACCAATCACCGGTCCACTCTACACCATCTAGCATAAGTTCAAAATAACCAGCATCAAAATCTGTATAGAAAGAAGCCGCAGAATTATGAGTAGTGAGAACAACAAACGCTTTACCAGAATAAAGTACTACATCGTCAACAATGTAACGGGTTCCTTGCGCCCAATTACCTTTCCAGTTAAATCTTATCCTATCAAGTCTAAATTCAGCCATTTAAACAACCCCAAAAATTATAATATACTATATTTATTCTAGCCATCTGAGCTTACTCCTGTAGGATAATCATACTCTTGATTGACTCTAAGAACTAATTCGCCGTCTGTGTTTATGTAGTAGTAAATATTCCTATTTTCCCATCTATACTGTTCATACTGCAAATTATCAAATTCTATTTCATGAAAAACATTTCTGCCTTCGAAAAAGTCAACTCCTTGTTGAAAATTATTATAGTTTTCTGTAGGATCTCCTGGCTTATTGATACTAAGTTGATCGTTAACATCTAATTGGTCAACCTTGCCTATAAATAGTTCACCATCTGTTGTTCTTCGCAAACCATAGAAATATCTTTCTCCTGCTGCGTTAATATATTGTTGCGGATCACTTCCTACATAATATGCCATTTTTTTCTTCCTTAAACTATTTCAACGTAACTAAGTACGCAATCTAAACTATTATCAGTATTTGCCTCAACTATTAATTGATCATCTGGTTCTAAAATTAATTTTTCGCCGCCATTGATTGCTTTCAATGTAGTATTGGCTGTAATAGGTATATCTTTCAAATACCAAGCAGGATCGCTACCTCCTCCAACTACTTTCAAACTTACAAAAACTACACCTTGCGTTAGATTACTAAGTGATAAACCTATACAAGTTGCACTACTTGTACTTCCTGTTGTTAACAAAGTTGTAGGTGTTGTCCCTATGTTTTGTTCTACTACATTTCTAAAAAACGTTGCCATATCTACTTCCTATCCTAGCGAAATCACAATACTTAGAGCTATATCTTCCGCATCTGCTCTACTAATACCTGCTGATGATCCAGCTACACTCTCCCATTGTGTTCCGTTGTATACTTCAACTCTAGCGTCTGAAGTATTATACCTAATCATACCTGTTTCAGACAGCCCTGCTGGCGGTCTATCAACACTTGCTCCGGAAGGTATAATTAAGCCTTTTGTTCCTGCAAATTTGAAGTAACCGTCATCAGTTGCAACAAATTCTGTGATACTGTCCGAAATAGTATTTGTAATTGAGTTATCTTTAATTAAGAAATTATCAATTAATATTCCGCCAGTGCCTTGACCTTCAAGTATTAAGTCTGTATTTGTATTAACAGTACTTATTCTATTTCCATCTATTTCAATTTCATTGTCGACTAGCAATTTTTTGGTTTCTAATCTTTGATTATTAATACTAGCAACTACTTCATTTTTGACAATAAATCTTATAGTATCATCGTCTGCACCCGGAGTTAATTCTGCTGTAATCTTTGTATCGCCGTCGCCATCTTGAACTCCTGTTAATGCTACCCAATCACTTCCGTTGTAACCTTCGAATCCGGAGTTGTCTGTGTTAAAGCGTATCTGTCCTGCTGTTAGACTGCTGCCATCTGTTGGCCTTTGACTAGTATCTCCTACAGGTAATTTCAACGCACTTGTACTAGTTATAACTACATCATAATTAGGTCCTGGATTCAAATTTAAATCTCTAGTACTAGAAATTGTCCAGTCATTGAAACTTAGATCATACATTACTATTGATCCGGTACCGCTAGTTTTCAATTCTAGATCGCTGTTCGATTCTGTTGTTTTGATAACATTACCTTCAATAATTATGTTTCCAGTATCAAGTGTGGCGGCAATAATATCTCCGCTAGTTGTTATATTGGATCCAAAAACATTGCCACTTACTGTAATATCGTTATTAGCTACTAAATCATCTAAAACAATACTTCCTGTGCCTGCTGTTCTTAATTCTAAATCAGCATTACTGCTGGTAGTTGTAATAAAGTTGTCATCAATCTTAATTTCTTCAAATGTAATGTCGCCGGTAACATTTAAGTTTCCAAATATTGTTGTGTTGCCGCCAACTTCAAAATCTCCTGAAGTAGTAACATCTCCAGTGAACGCTAATGCGCCCTTTATAACTGCGTTTTCTGCAGTGAGTGTTCCATTGACTGTAACATCATTGTCTACTTGTAAATCAGCATCAGGAATGTAAACTCTACCAGTGCCATTTGCTCTTAGTTCTAGATCTTGGTTTGTTACCGTAGTTTGAATATAGTTGTCATTTATTTCAATGTCATCAATTTGTGCTTTATCAAGATAAGCTGTTTTCCATGTATTAGTAGGAATTCCTAAGTTATAGGTACTTGTAAAATTAGGAATAATATCGCTATCTATAGCACCTACAAAATTAATACTGTCTAAACTACTATCACCTATCTGTATATCACCAGCAAACGTTACATTACCGTCTACATCTATATCTCCAGATACATTAAGATTAGTATCAAGATTTATTTCTCCAGTTGCACTTCTTAAATTCAGTGTAGTACTAATAGTTTCTATTGTACTGTCACTAATTTTGATATCGCCTGTTGTTATCTCTGTACCAGATATTGTAGTAGTGTTTGTACCATCAGTAAGAGTAACAGCCCCTTGAGTGTTTATATTAAATGCTGTGCTTGTAAAGCTAACTGTTCCAGTTTGCTGATCAACGTAGAATAAATCTCCTACTCTAAAGTCACCTTGATGATCTACACTGTTGTATCTAATCCTTGCGTTGTTTAATTCAACTACTTCATTTGCTTGTATAACAGTTGTTGGATCGTTAGTAACTTCTTTGCCGTTTCCTATGTATGCTAAATTTTGACCTATAGCATAAACAATTACACCAGGACCGTCACCATATAATCCGTAATTTCCATAGACATTAGCACTACCTATCATTCTAATTTCAGCACCAAAGTCTGTAAAGTCTACAAGATCGATCTGAGTAGCACTTGCGCCGCCACTGAATCTAATGTCTTGTGAGTAAACTACACTATCAGCAAAATCTGTGCTTGCATTAGTTCCATTAAAACTTGCCTTTAGTACCGTGTCTTGAGAAACTGGCAGTTCTGTAACACTAGGAGTAAATGCTCCTGTGTATGCGGCACTACCTTTGATAACTCTAAATTCATCAAAGTATCCACCGAGTGGATTGCCTCCGTCATATCTAGACCCAATGGTCAGTGGTTTTGAAGTTCCGTAGTCGTTTGAATCAGTATATGTTGATCCAACCTGTGTACCATCAACAAACAATTTGGTTGAACCACTTTCTCTACAAAGAGCAACATGATACCATGTACCAGAACTTAATGTGCTTCCCGTGATTCTATCAGCACTATCTGTGTAGTAGCGTATCTGTCCACCATTGGAAACATAAACTGTAGAAGCAATATCTGCTCCTGCTCCATTTCTAAAATCAAATACCTGTTGTGTGCCGACCAAGTCAGTTAGTCTAACAAATGTTTCAACAGTAAAGTCTCCGGTTCCGAATCCGAAATCTGTTGACGATGGGGAGGTAACATAGTCGCCTGTTCCATCTAAGGCTAAACTAGCAGTACCAAACTTCTTTGTGGTAGTATTTAATTGTGCATCACCGTTTGCTGTAAGTGTTTTTCCTGGACGTTCTGTTGCTTCTTGGAAGCCAGTCAATTTACCATTAACATAAAACTTACCGTCTGTGTCTACAGTATCAATAGTTCCTGTAGCAAGTACAGTTATACCGTCAGTGTCATAATATGTAACTGTTTCTCCTGCTGTAAAGGATCCTGTTAAGTCACTTACTCTTAACGCTGTTTGTCCAGAACCCTTTAGTCCTGTAGATCCGTCTAGTGCGTATACGCCTTTGTCGGCAAAATATGTAAATGAGTTTAACCATTCAACACGGACGCCGTTTGTTACAGTTAGAGCGTCAACGCCTGGTGTAATAAATGTAACACTATGAAACAATCCACTTGCTTCTCTACTAGATGCTGTTGCAACACTACCGTCTAAATATGCACCTTTACCTGCGTCTCCGGAATTAAATCCTCTTGGATCACTTGGAGGATTAGTTACACTACCGGCAGTAATTACTGTTACATTTCTTATGTACGGTGATCTTAATGTTACTGTGAATCCAGGTGCAAATTTAAATGCATATCCTTCATTTGTAGAACTATTAAAGAAAAAATCTCTTACTGTTAAATCTTCAACAGTACATTCGCCATTTAATAAGAAAGCATCTTTGTTTTGTGTTGCTACTGTAGGAACAATGTTTACGCTACGTATACCATGGCCTTTAACTGTGACACCAACTGGTATTGTAAGTGGAAAGTTTTCTGTATAAATTCCAGGATATATGTGGATGGTATCTCCATCAGTTGCTACAGACAATGCTTTTTCAACTGTCGCAAAAGGACTGTTTGGATGATCTCCGTTGTAAATTACGTCATCACCGTTTTCAGCAACATAGTAAATATTACCTTGCGTTAATGCTAGATCTATACCGTTTACTATAATAGCATTTGTTTCAACAGCATTTGCAACAATATTATTTGCATATAAATTGCGCCATGCTTTACCTGTAGAGTCTGTAGGATCAGAGCCTAGACTATACAAATTATCTACATCAGGAATAATATCACTTGCTAATTCTGCATTAAAAATTAATCCGTCTGTTGTGCTATCACCTAGTGTAATACTACCGTCAGCACTAATATCGCCTGTAGTATGTATACTACCTGTAACATTTAAGTCACTATAAACATTTACTGAGCCAATTCCACTTGTTCTTATATCTATGTCAGCGTTAGATTCATTTGTAGAAATTAAATTACCTTCAATATCAAAACTATCTACAATTAGTTTGTTGTTAAAGATAACAGTATTATTTGCACCTAAACGTAGGATAGGTGTGCGAGATTCGATTATATTATCTCTAATTATAATATCATCAACATTAATTTGATTAGTAATATCTAGATCGACAAATCTAGCAGTGCCATTAACATCTAACTCGTGTCTAGGAGTCGTTGTCTTAATACCTACCTTATGCTTGGTAGGATCCGGATCGCTAACATCTAAATAAAGTAGGTCTGTCTCAAAAGCTAAATCAACACCTTGCCTCAGAAGGTTAGCTTTCAAGAGCGGACCGGATATACGACCAACAGCCATCTCTTCTCCTTAACACGGGGATCCTGTCCCTCTAGCCTAAATTTTCAGCTTGCGCTCTTTGCTGGCTAACCACAGTTTGACCCTGCAAGCATTGGTCGTGCTTTGCATTAATAGTATTTATCGTATTGTTGAAATAGTTATGAGTTAGCCAAGGATTAGAGTGTATAAATTTACAATTTCTTCCATTTCGGCTGCACTTATTCCTGCACTAGAACCAGCAGTGGTTTGCCATTGTGTACCTGAATATATTTCTAAGAATGAAGTGTCAGTATCATAGCGTAATTCACCTTGCTGTGGTTCATCGTTTCGATCTGCTGTACCGCCTCTGGGTACTACTAATCCTGACGTAGAAGCAAATTTTGTTGAGCCATTATCTGTGTTTGCAATAATAAAGTTTCCTGCAACTACACCAAATGCACCATATTGTCCTAAACTTGTATCTAAGCCATTTTTTGGATCTAAAGGATTGTTTGGATTTATACCGTTAGCGTCAGCAATAACACGTTCTTCGTCATTGTAAAATGTTAAATCGTTAATTCTTACATCTTCTAATATAACATTGCCTGTTCCACTGCCGCTGTCAAATTGTAAATTACTGTTACTTACATTTGTTGATATTGTGTTAAAGTCAATGTTTATATCGTCAACTTGTAATCCGTTTGCACTTATTCCTGCATCATGGAATGTAACAGCAGCTAGTCCGCCGGTAAAAACTTTAAGTGTATTATCGCTACCGTATGCTAAAAGTGTTGTATCATTATCTGTATCGTAAATACCACCTAAACTTGTTATACCTGTAGCACTTATATGTCCTTCAAACTTATTAATTGTATCTCTAAATCTAATAACACCTTGGCTTTTTGTATATGTCTGGTCAGGCATAATAGGAAGTTTCAGACTACTTGTACTGTTTATTGTTACTGGTTTATTACCTGTATCTAATGTTAGATCTGCTTGATCATCGGTTTGTATATCTGCTTCAGAAACATATAAATTTTGAAGATATATTCTACCTGTACCAGCCGCTTGTAGTAAAATGTCACCATTGGTTACCATATGTTCAATATTGTTTTGATAGATACGCAGAGCATTTAATTCTAGTAAATTAGTAAGTATGCTTTCACTTGCTGTAAAATTGCCTAATGATGTAGCATTCTGAAATTCAAAATTATTTAATACTTCAGCATCAGCATCAAATATTACATTGCCTGTGCCTGCAGTCCTTAACTCTAGATTAGAATTACTATTGACTGTTGTCATGTAATTGGTTTCTATAAGTATATCGCCTAACCGTAAACTACTGTTTACTTTCATAGTATCTGAATCAAAGTTACCATTTACTGTAAGGTTGCCGTCAATATCAAATAAACTATTGAATGTTACATTATTAAAAACAGTATTTGTGTTAGAGTACAACGTACCGTCTATTGTTAAATTATTTTCTATTGTAAAATCAGTGCCACCTGATTCATCAATGTTTATTTTGCCGCTACCATTAGTTCTAAGTTCTAGATCTGAATTTGAAGTAGAAGTTGTTACATAATTATTTGTTATCTTTACATCATCAATTTGTAAACTATTTGCATATAGATTTGCCCAAGTTAAACTAGGACTACCTAAACTCCTAACACTACTTTGGCCGGGATAAAAGTCTTGGTCAAATTCTGCTTGGAAGTCAATAGTATCTGTTGTTTCATTACCAAAGTTTATTAATTGTCCTCTTACTGTAGCATCTCCGTCTACAGATAAATTTCCTGATATATTAATTTTGTCTGTAATTACGTTAGTGTTAGCGCCTTTAAGATTAAAATCTTTTGTGCGTGTTCTAATTGTATTATTTTCAAAAATAAAGTCGCCTATATCTATAAAGCCTGGTTCTAAGACTGTTACATCATTTCCCGTTGTAATTGTTAATCTGTTTAAATTATTTGCTAGGATATTTGTAGCATCAATACTAGTTTCACCAGTTTCCTGATTTACAAAAAACACATCACCTACTCTGTATGTGCCTTCATGGTCTATGCTAGTATGATATATTTTTCCACTATTAAGTTCGGTAATCCTGGCTGTATCGTTCACTAAAGTTTTGTCATTACTAACATCTTTGCCTGTGCCTATATAAGCAAAGTTATGTTGTATTAGATACATTAATGTGTCAGCGCCGTCAGCTACTGCACCAAAATTGCCGTATACGTTTGCACTACCTATTGAACGTATTTCTGCTCCGTACTTTAGGGTTGATCCGTCTGTGCTTAGATGTCCTGTTACACCATCTACTGCATACAATCCCCTATTCGCAAAGTAGGTAAATGAATTTAACCATTCAACCCTAACACCATTTGTCATAGTAACTGCATCTACACCTGGTGTTATCATTGTCACACTATGAAACAACATACTTGCTTCTTGACTATTGCTATCAACACTCGCACCGTCTATAAGAGCACCTTTACCTGCATCGCCGCTTGCAAAACCTCTTGGATCTAAAGCACTAATACTAGTTCCTTGTGTTATTACAGTACAATTTTGTATATACGGAGAGCGAGATGTTACTATTGCGTTTGGTGCAAATCTAAATGCATAACCTGTGTCGTTACCGCTATCATAATAAAAGTCTTTAACAGTAATATTTTGTATTGTTGTTTCACCTGTTAAATGAAATATATCTTGGCTCTGATAGGCACTTTCGGGTCTTACAATAACATTTCTTACATCTGTTCCTATAATACTTACATTAGGTGGAACAACTAGTGGTAGTTCTTCTTCGTACCCGCCAGGAAAAACGTATATTGTTACAGGTCCACCTATACTAGCATCTGCTGCATCTAGAGCCGCTTTAATTGTTTTGTAATGTCCGTGTGGATGGTCACCTACATTTGTATCTATGCCGTTTTGTCCAACATAGAAGATGTTACCTTGTCTATTTCCTAAACTTTGATCTTTAACTATTAGTTCTTCAGTAAATATTGATCCACCGTTAGTAAAAAATGTATAGACATCGGCCCATCTTTTGTCTATTCTTCCTAGGTCAACAGCATTATCTGCATAAGGCATTATATCAGATTCTAAATCTGCATTAAGTGTAATAGTATCATTGCCTTGTTGAAAACTATCTCCAAATACAATATTACCGCCAACAATAATATCACCG
>Ga0213865_10002966_pt1 | contig 10535 bp, 9 predicted proteins | sample PICome_6_FD_160100 | JGI IMG/M metagenome (GOLD analysis project Ga0213865, IMG submission 160100) | Coastal seawater microbial communities near Pivers Island, North Carolina, United States - PICO282 | ecosystem: Environmental > Aquatic > Marine > Coastal | place: USA: North Carolina | collected... | reverse complement strand
GACGGGATCCAGCTGCCAGACTGGGAGGGCATGTCATGAGCCCAACCACCACAGCAGATCCGTCCCTCATCCCTGACATCGAGGCCTTCGAGGAACGGGTCGCCATCCACATCCATGAGGGAGGTATTCCAACCGACCAGGCCAAGGACCTCGCAGCACAGGCCCAGGGCTTCCGCGATCAGGCGCATTACTGGGCGTGGCTCAAAGCCTATGTCGCGAGAAAGAGGTTGGGGTAGGGCCAACACTAAAACCAAGCCAGCCTCCCACATCGGGGGGCTGGATGTCCTTTCCCTTTTTTTGAGAAGAGGCGTGGGGAAGGGGGCACTCACTTCAAGCTTAACTATGATGCTGCTCTCACCGAATGGCGTTCATGGGTGACCTCTTAGAAAGTGACCTTAATCGATTACTGATGCTTGTACTCTATAGTCTGACAGCACCCATCCATCGGTAAGAAATTGTACATGATCTAAAATTCTTTTCAGTTTTTTGCTCATCGGCATGTCGTTACAAATTTTCTGTACAAACAAGACGAAGAATGGCTTGGAGGTTTTTCCCGATTCTATTTCGTCAATTACAAGGAGGAAAAAATGGTTAAGATTTCAAAGGGACTCGGGTGTGTGTTTGCTGCGGTAATCACCGCATCAGTGGCTCAGGCAAACGAATGCGGTGAAGTATCAATCATGCAAGGTGATTGGGGATCTGCACAAATCGTTACTGCGGTTTCGAAGTTCCTCATGGAGGAAGGTTACGGATGTGAAGTTACGACTGTGCCGCTTTCATCTAACCCTGCGCTGGCATCCGTATCCGAGACTGGAGAGCCTGATATTCTAACAGAAATCTGGACAAATGGTGCACCAGCTTATGAAGGTTTAGTTGAATCTGGCGCAATTATTCCTGTGACGGAAGTTTTGTCAGATGGTGGCGTGGAAGGGTTTTTTGTTCCAAACTACCTTGTAGAGAAGTACCCGGAACTAGCAACACTGGAAGGTATTAAAGCTAATCCAGAGCTTGTAGGAAATCGCTTTCACAATTGCCCTGAGGGATGGACATGCCTTAATGTCAGCTCCAATTTGCTTAAGGCAGGCGGGCTGATCGAAGCTGGTGTTGAAAACTTTGTGCATGGTTCTGGCGAAACTCTTGCGGCCTCGATCGCTTCGGCCTTCGAGAACAAGGAACCGTGGTTCGGCTTTTACTGGGGACCGACATCTATACTAGGTAAGTATCCGATGACTTTGGTCGAAATGGGTGAGCACAAGCCAGAGGTATGGGCCTGCAACAGTACTGCAGAATGCGAGACGCCTGCCATGAGTGGGTTCCCTCGTAGTTTGGTTGTGACGGTCTTGGCTAAAGAATTTATGGCAGAGAACCAAGCGATCAGTTCACTCATGACAAACTTGTCCTTCACAAACTCGCAAATGAGCGGAACACTGGCATGGGTTGAAGATAACGATGCTTCTTATGACGAAGGCGCGGTGTATTTCCTAACAACTTACAAGGATGTATGGGGGGGCTGGCTTAACGATGCTGCGCGCGACAAACTCTCCGCCTTGCTGCAGTAAAGCGCATAGACAGGGTCATCCTCAGCGACGACCCTGACGCACTGAATTAGATCGGAAAGCAGAATATATGGCTTTCTACGACGAATTATTCAGCGCCTTGGGTCTGAGCGATTGGTGTGGCACATCCAATGCCGATGCGCCCCTTTCGTTGGTGGAGCTTGCGCCACGAGCAGGGGGAGAGGAGGCCTCTTCATACGAGTGGATTTTGGGGAGGTAAATATGCGAGGTATGGCTAATGTTCGATAACCAAAGGTATACAAAGGCTGGTACAAGTAAGGAATGGAACTGGCATCCGGACTTACCCATAGCGGTAACGCCACTCTTCTCGTGGCCGCCACGGCCTCTAGCCACACTTCGGTGGTTCGTCATCAGATGGCTGCCAATCACTGAATACCTAACTTATGCCCTGATGGCCTGGGCCATCTGGGCGTGGCTGATGCCAGCCTTGGAGCAGATGCAGCGGCTAAGTTGGGCATGGGTATTGCAGCTTTGGGCGTGCAACCTGATCCTAATGATCCTCTTCGCCCAAGGGCTGCACCTTTGGCTTTACGGTTGGAAAAAGCAGGGCGACGATTACAAGTTTGACAGGCGCGGACAGGCGAAGAACGTAAACGCTTTCTTGTGGAGTGATCAATATTTAGACAACGTAACATATGCACTCTTATCTGGTGTAACAGTCTGGACGTTCTATGGCGCAATCGTTTGGATGGCTTACGCCAATGGATTTGCACCGATGATCACAGTCAATAGTAATCCAATCTGGTTCTTCGCTCTCTTCCCATTGTTACCTGTTGTGCAGTCCTTCCATTTCTACTGGCTACACCGAGCACTGCACATCCAATGGATGTACAAGCGTGTGCATTCTGTGCATCACCGTAGTGTTTCAGTTGGCCCTTGGTCTGGTTTTTCCATGCACCCGATCGAACATATCGGCTATATGAGCCTACTACTTATCTTTCTGGTTTTGCCATCGCACCCCATCCATTTTATGTTTATTGGATTTTCCTTGGCACTCGGTTCGGCTACGTCGCATGCTGGGTTTGAAAAGTTGATTTTGGGGAATAAGAGGTATTTGCAGCTTGGGTCGTTTCATCATCAATTGCATCACCGCTATTTCGAATGTAATTATGGTGGCCCGGAAATGCCCTGGGACAACTGGTTCGGTAGCTTTCACGACGGCAGTCTGGAGGCAACGAAACGTGTGCGCGAAACTAAGAAGCGCATGCACACGAAATGAGTAGCTGGAAAACACCCCAAGAAGGTCGGTGTTGATTCGGAGCCCGCTGACAGGCAGAGCTGGAATTCAACAGATCAGGACCGGAAGCACCACATGGTCGGGTCGGCCTCGATCTGTTCGTAAAGCCAGTCGATAAATGTATCGAGTTTGGGGTTGGGTGCACGCTCTTTTTGCATCGCCAGAAACCAGCGGCCTGGCTCGGGCACTGAAATGTCGAACGGTTTGACCAGGCGGCCCCGCTCTAGATCACGCGCGCAGAACGGTGCCCTGGCGATGCTGATACCGTGATTGTTTAAAACGGCTTCGCGGACAAGAGGGTAGTTGTCGAAGATTGAACCAAATTTCATGGTTCCGCGATCTAAGGCCGCAGCCTCCAGCCAACAGTCCCAGTCATCCGGCTCATTCCATGTGCTTGGGACACTCAACAGCAGGAAATTACTTAGCTCTTCCAGAGGCATTCCACCGCTCACGCAATTCAAGGCCTCTGGCGCACAAACCGGGTAGATATCTGTTGCGAACAATGGGCTGTAATCAAATCGTTTGTCAAATGGTGGTGCATTGAATACACCTACATCGAACCGGTGCATGTCGTAATCGCCGTCTTCAAAGGTAGAGACTATGCGCACGCGTGTGTCTGGATTATCCTGAAGAAATTCAGCCAATCTGGGCTGTAACCACATTGTATTGAAACTTGCGTAGGACTGAACGAGCAACACGTCCGGCTCCTCGGGTGTCTGGATGCGCCGTGTGGCTTTGATGATTCCCTGAATGAGTTCGCGTATTGACGGGTAATATTGCTCGCCAGCCGGTGTTAGCTCGACCGAACGGCTTGTGCGTTCTAGTAGTTTAACACCGATTGATGCTTCTAATGCTTTGACCTGGTGGCTGACTGCCGCATGCGTCACACAAATCTCGTCAGCGGCCCTTCTGAAACTCTTGTGACGCGCCACCGCCTCAAAAGCGCGCAGTGAAACCAGCGTGGGCATGTGAGTGATCATTACTGCATCTCCTTGATGAAACCGGGCTCCGTCTTGCATACCCTTTTGTAGTGTTATTCGGCGAGGGGTGCGATTTGAGCGAGGTTTTGGCGTTTTTTATAGCCTGTCATGGGGTAGAGTGCAATTAATGGTACGATTGAATCGGTTAGAATTTCTTGATGAACGGAAATTTCTTTCAATTCTTCGACTGGGTAAGAAATGCCAAATTAGCAGGTAAAGAAGCCAGGAGATTCTACATTCATGCCCTTATTGTCAACGTTCTCTAATGCATATGGCTATCCTTTGCTTATCAAACACTTGTTAACCAGATCGAACATTGCGTCCGCCAACCAAGAAATCGTCAGCGGCACCGAAATGCGACTGTGCTACGCGGACTTCGGCAAACGCGTGCACCAGCTTGCCAACTCTCTAAAGCTGAGCGGGATACGTGAGGGCATGCGCGTTGGCGTCATGGATTGGGATACGCACCGTTATCTTGAGTGTTTTTTCGCGATCCCCATGATGGGCGCTACCCTTTTCACGATAAACGTCCGTTTATCTCCTACGCAGATTCTTTATACGATCAACCATGGACAGCCGGATCTGATCATCGTTCACCGCGATTTCATGCCGCTCATTGATGATATCAAACCGGCTTTTGATCGGGACATCATCATCGTGCCGATTGGGGACGGTGAGGGATATGAAGACTGGATAGGCGCGGCGCAGGGCAGCTTTGACTTTCCGGACTTCGATGAAAACCAAACGGCAACCTTGTTTTATACAACCGGGACCACCGGCAATCCCAAAGGGGTGAGCTACTCACATCGGCAGTTGGTCCTTCACACGTTGGGTCTGATCGCTGGATTCGGCGCGTGGCCCGGGAATGCTGGATTTCACCGCAGCGACGTTTACATGCCGCTTACACCCTTGTTTCATGTTCACGGATGGGGATTTCCATATGCGGCAACTATGCTGGGGGTGCGTCAGGTGTATCCCGGTCGATATGACCCTGAAAAAATCTTAGGATTGATTGCAGACGAAAACGTCACCTTTTCCCACTGCGTGCCCACGGTTCTGTCAATGGTGCTCGACCATGTCAACTGCCCGCAAACTGACCTGCACAGATGGAAAGTAATTATTGGTGGGGCAGCTTTGCCGCGTAATCTGCAAAACCGCGCCGCGGCGGCAGGCATATCCTTGCATGCGGCATATGGCATGTCCGAAACCTGTCCGTTTTTGACAGTGGCCGATTTGTCCAGCGACGATCCAGAGGTGCAGGCGCAAACCGGCTTTCCCGGCCCGCTTGTTGACCTTCGTGTTGTGACACCGGATATGCAGGAGGTTCCACATGATGGTGAAACAACCGGCGAAGTTGTTGCTCGGGCTCCCTGGTTGACACAAGGCTATCTGAATAATTCGCAAGCCTCGGATGACCTTTGGGACGGTGGGTATCTGCATACCGGGGATGTTGGGTATATCCGCGACAATGGATCTTTGCAGATTACAGACCGGCTCAAGGACGTGATCAAGACTGGCGGCGAATGGATATCTTCGTTGATATTGGAAAACATAGCATCGTCCTGCTGCGGTGTTGAGGAGGTGGCAGCAATCGGGTTGCCACACGCGAAATGGGGCGAAAGGCCAGTTTTGGTTGTTCAAATCAGAGAGAATATAGAGCAGGATCTCGTGCGCTCGAGTGTCATGAAAGAAATACAGACGCGTATAGACGTAGGCGAGATCTCAAAATGGGCAATTCCAGACGAATTAATCTTTGTCGACCGCATTCCCAAAACAAGTGTCGGCAAGCTCGACAAGAAACTCTTGCGTCAAGACATTTCAACTCGCTTGGACTTAAAATCATGACAGACAAACAAGGTCGCATTCAGGCGCTTATCGGGTCCATTATCGACTATCTGCAGGCTCATAAAGCCAACATGCGCGGCGTTGATCTGACGTTGGACAAGTTAGCATCCATGGATCTGTCAGACGAGAGGCTCATTGATCTACCTCCCCGAGGAACCCGGCATGATGAGGTTCTGAAGAATGCCATCGCCGGTATTGTCGCTCCTGAATTGCAGAAAATCGCAGACTGCCTGAAAGCAGCCCAGAATGATCTGGTCTGGCAGGAAGACAACGCACAATTCTATCCCCCCGGTGCCGATCTGGGAGAGAGATATACAGAATGCAACCTGCATACCCTGCTCATTGGACCAGATGCATGCGGTCATCACCATCCCGATTTCTGCCTTGGCATTTTCATGCTAGGCCAAAGAACGCTGTATCGCGACCACAACCACGATGCGCCAGAGCTGTACCTGAACCTGTCAGAGAAATCCGGTTGGCGGTTTGGCACTCATGAATGGCAGGATTATCCGGCTGGATCGCTAATCTGGAACGCGGCGGGCGATACCCACGCTACCCGGGTCTATGACCAGCCATTCATCTCCGTCTTTGTCTGGCTCGAGAACGTACATGCTCTATGCAATCTAGTTTATTTCGACGACTGGGCCGAGGTCGAGAAGGATCTTGCCAAATAGCATATTGAGGTTTTCTGACATGATTTCCATTAAACACACCGAGGGCTTCGCTTTCATTGAGCTGAATGCCCCGCCAGTGAATGCTCTTAGCCTGAAGATGCGGCAGGCGTTATTGAGCGCCATTCACGAGTTGGATGCCGATGAACAGGTCAAAGCGATCGTTCTATGCTCGGCCCTGCCGCTCTTTTGCGGCGGCGCTGATATTGTCGAGTTTAGCACAGGCGCACTATGGGACAAGCCGGACCTTCCAGAGCTGTGTGTCACAATTGAAACCAACAAGAAACCCATTATCGCCGCGATAGCAGGTCCCGCGATGGGAGGTGCGCTGGAGATCGCACTTGCCTGTGATTACCGTGTCGCAACGCCGGATGCAGTGATGGGGCTGCCCGAGATCAATCTGGGGCTGCTGCCAGGCGCCGGGGGCACCCAAAGGCTGCCACGGATTGCTGGGCTGGAAGCGGCAACGCAAATGATCCTTTCGGGTGATCCCGTGAAAGGCGAATATGCCTCGTCTTGCGGGTTGGTCGACGCGCTTTTTGAGAACGACCAGGATTTTCGCGCGCATGTTTTGGGTTTTGCCACCCGTGTCAGCCACGAGGGCGAGCCGAAACGCAGTTGTGCGGATATGACCGTCACACACCCCGATCCAAAGGGTTATCTCGCGGGTTTCCGAGACCAGATAGCGCACAGGTCCAAAAACCTTGTTGCCCCTGAACGATGCTTGGTGTCCATCGAGGCCGCGTGCGAATTGCCGCTGTCTGAGGGGTTGGCACAAGAGAAGGCAGGTTTCGCTGAGCTGCTCGACACACCTCAATCGCGCGCGGGCCGACACCTGTTCTTTGCGGAGCGTGAATGCAACAAGGTTCCGGGCGTTACCCGTGCGGACCAACCACGTGATATTAAATCGGTCGCCGTGATTGGTGCCGGAACAATGGGACGCGGCATTGCCATCGCCTTTCTGCAGGCGGGGTATCCGGTCACGCTTCTTGAAACGACGCAAGGCGCGCTGGAGCAGGGGCTGGAAAATGTCCGGGAGCATTTCCAGCGTGCGGCTCAAAAAGGGCGGCTTAGTGCCGATCAGGCAGATGCAATCGTCGCCAACGCCACCGGGACGCTCAGTTATGCAGACCTTGCGAAGGCCGATCTGATCATTGAAGCGGCGTTTGAAAGCATGAATGTCAAACGCCAGATTTTCGAAGCGTTAGACCGGCACGCAAAACCTGGCGCGATACTGGCCTCAAACACATCGACATTGGATCTTGATGAAATCGCCGCAGTCACGTCACGTCCGGAGGATGTGATTGGCCTCCATTTCTTTAGCCCGGCCAATGTCATGCGCTTGCTGGAGGTGGTGCGGGGCGCCAAGACCGCTCCCGATGTCATTGCAACGGCAATCACGGTCGCAAAGAAGATCCGAAAGCTCCCTGTCACGGTTGGCGTGTGCTACGGCTTTGTTGGAAACCGGATGCTAGAGCCATACTTCCGCGAAGGATCCCGTCTGCTTCTAGAGGGAGCGACGCCGAAACAAGTGGATAACGTCCTTGAAGGCTTCGGTATGGCCATGGGCATTCATGCGATGGCAGATCTGGCCGGAGTTGATGTGGGCGCACGCGTGCGTCAGGAACGGCGTATTGAAATCGCGCATGACCCGACATACCAGGCTGTGCAGGACAGGTTGTTTGAACTGGGCCGACTGGGTCAGAAAACCGGGCGTGGAAGCTATGTCTACGACGGCCGGACACGGGCTGAAGACCCTGAGATGGTTCAAATCAGCGCCCATTTGGCGGGCCTGCATGGCGTGAAGCGCAGGGCCATCGACGATCAGGAAATCCTTGAGCGATGCCTCTACCCCTTGATCAACGAGGGTTTTCTCATCCTTGAAGAGGGCATTGCAACGCGCCCAGGTGATTGCGACCTGATCTGGGTTAATGGCTATGGCTTTCCGAAGTGGCGCGGCGGCCCAATGCACTATGCCGACGAGATTGGATTGAGCCAGATTCTGGAACGCATGAACCAACACCGGCAATCGCTGGGCACCTATGGCGAGATGTGGTTCACGCCTTCGCCTTTGTTGAAAGAACTCGCAACCTCGGGCGTGTCACTTGCCGCGTATTTTGATGACAAAAAGGAAAAAACATGAGAGAAGCCGTTATCGTCTCAACCGCACGAACACCAATTGGGGTCGCCTTCAAAGGCGCGCTGAACAACATCAAATCCCCGACCCTGATGGGGCACGCCATTGAGCACGCGGTTGAACGTGCAGGTGTGGACCCTGGTTTGATTGAAGATGTTGTCATCGGATCAGTTCTGACGGCAGGAACGGGTGGGCTGAATGTCGCCCGGCTTTCTGCGCTTGCTGCTGGCCTTCCCAATACGGTGGCAGGACAGACGATCGACAGGCAATGTTCATCGGGTTTGATGGCCATTGCGACGGCCTCAAAGCAGATTATTGTGGATGGTCAGAACGTCGCCGTTGCTGGCGGGCAGGAGAATATTTCTGCCCTGCAGAATGCCTATCTGAAATGGGCGGGCGATGAGAAAGATCCAAACGTGATTGCCCACTCTGAGCATGCCTATATGCCGATGCTGCTGACGGCGGAAAATGTGGCGCGGATCTACGGGATTAGCCGCGACGCTCAGGATGAATACGCTGCACTTTCCCAAGACCGGACCGCTCGCGCCCAGGCCGCTGGCGCCTTTGATGAGGAGATCGTTCCAATCACTGCTATCAAACGGGTGAAAAACCGCGAAACTGGAGAGGAAAACCTAGAGGATGTAACTTTGTCAAAAGACGAAGGTAATCGGCCGGGCACAACGGTTGAAACACTTGGGTCATTGAACCCGGTTGTCGAAGGCGGTGTGATCACTGCCGGAAACGCAAGCCAGCTTTCTGACGGTGCCTCGGCTTGTGTGCTCATGGAAAGCAAAATGGCTGAACAACAAGGCCTCACACCTTTGGGAGTCTATCGCGGTATGGCAGTTGCCGGAAACGCACCGGAAGAGATGGGTGTCGGCCCGATCTATGCAATTCCAAAGCTTCTGAAGAATGCAGGTCTTCGCATCGAAGACATCGGCCTTTGGGAACTTAACGAAGCCTTTGCGTGCCAGGTTCTCTATTGCCGTGACCATCTTGGTATTGATCCAGAAATTTACAACATGAACGGCGGTGCAATATCGATTGGCCACCCCTATGGCATGACAGGTGCGAGACAGGTTGGGCATGCCCTACTTGAGGGGAAGCGGCGGGGAGTAAAATACGTGGTTACGTCCATGTGTGTTGGCGGCGGCATGGGCGCAGCTGCGCTGTTTGAAGTCACTTGAGTCAGCTGCCGCTAGTGAAATTTTATAATGCCACAGGAAGAGCCAGCCAGAATAAACCGTCTAAACCGTACCGGGATCTGAAGTTAGCTATTCGATTATGCAAAACCCAGTGTCATTCTGCTATTTTAAAACCAGTCCAGAGATCATCCAACTTGCGGTGATGCTGTACGTGAGTTTCCGACTCTCTCTGAGGAACGTAGAAGACCTGCTTCATGATCGTGGAGTAGATGTAAGCTATGAATCTGTCCGGTACTGGTGGCACCGGTTTGGCAGGAAGTTCTCATGAGAGATCCAATTGCTTATTTTTGCGTCTGTGGACCGCTTTCGGGACCACTTGGGTGTGTTTTCGGGAAAGCGTCAGACTTGTTTGGTATTGCAGCAAGACGAGAAGTCAGCAACCCTATCGACATGGCAGTGGTGAATTTTCCCTCGTCATCTCTTTATCCGGCTCAAAGGCTGTCATATCTATCATATTTGTCATCTTATTAATGATACAAATGATAGATATGACAAGTATGATAGCTACAGCGCTAGTAACGTAAAGTTTTTCTTTGAGACCAAACCGATTTCAACGAGCCTGTCGATGGCTTTTGCCACTTGCCCCTGGTCCTTCCCAATTGTTTCCACAATATATTTCTGCGTGCATCTTGGCATTTCACGAATAAGCTCTAGCACCAGTTTTTGTGTTGCACCCAATTTTGCCTCACGTACGTCATCGCTAATGTTAAACCCGTGGCCATTCCAATTGAGGTACTTTTCGCATTGTTCAACATCTTTTCCAGTCACGTGTAAAACGCAATCCTTTGAGCCTGTTTGCTGTTCCATCACGAGGATTGTTTCGGCGGTACCTGTGATGCCTATTGAGCCGATAACCTTTTCGAGTGGAGCCGACGCAACATCT
>Ga0213865_10002964_pt1 | contig 10537 bp, 7 predicted proteins | sample PICome_6_FD_160100 | JGI IMG/M metagenome (GOLD analysis project Ga0213865, IMG submission 160100) | Coastal seawater microbial communities near Pivers Island, North Carolina, United States - PICO282 | ecosystem: Environmental > Aquatic > Marine > Coastal | place: USA: North Carolina | collected... | reverse complement strand
CAGGCTAGCCCCTTCGATTCCCGAGGATGTGGTGATTTCGATTGCCAGCTATCACGCGACGTTACCTGTCAGCGACTGACCATGCGGCTCCTTGGCACCGTACTACTCCTGCTAATGATTGGGGGACCGATCGGGGTCTCTCAAGCAAGCGACGAATTTACTCTTTCCAAGCACTGCCCCCCTGCACTTCGCCAGGATGAGTCTGGTCAATGCAGGCTACATAGCCAATACCTAGCTTACGGCTCCCTCTACGACCGAGGGGTGGGCGGTCTCAAGACTGGGCTGCCCGCGGTGCGTGATGGCTTCACACCAGCGCAAATCGATTTGGGACGCTATCTGTTTTTCGATCCGCTGTTATCAGGCAACAATGATGTCGCCTGCTCGAGTTGCCACGACCCGGACCTCGGCTTTAGCGATGGCCTAGCGCGAAGCATTGGAGCAACCGGTGAGCCGATAAAACGCTCTGCGCCGTCTTTATGGAACGTGGCCTTTCTGGAAAAACTTCTGTGGGACGGAAGTAAGCGCTCTCTGGAGGAGCAAATGCTCGGCCCCTTGTACGCAGACGATGAAATGGCCGGTAGTCCCGACGCACTTGTTCAGAAACTTTCAGAAAACGAGCACTACCCCGCACTCTTTGCCGAGGCTTACAGCGGCGGTGACGTCACGCTAGATCGCGTTTACACCGCACTAGTCGCCTTCGAAAGCTCGCTGATTTCACTTAACAGCCGCTACGACCTGTATGCCCACGGGGTGCACAGCGCGTTAACCGAGCCCGAGATCGAAGGGCTCAATGTCTTTCGCTCCTTCGTCGCTCGTTGTGCCGAGTGCCACACCCCACCCCTGTTCACCAATCAACAAATCGCTGTGCTCGGCGTACCCGAAAAGGATGGTCGCCCTCTTGATCCCGGTGCTGCTGCAGCCAGCGGCGACCCGAGTCAGCGAGCCGGTTTTCGGGTTCCCAGCCTGCGCAACGTCGTGCTGACCAAGCCCTACATGCACGCAGGTAATTTCGACACTTTGCGCGAAACAGTAGCGTTTTACACAGGCGGCAGAGGTCATGCGGTGCCTGAAGGAGAGGATTTAAAACTCCACTGGCACATCTGGGACCCGCAGCTAACCGATCGGGAATTGGATCGGGTGGTGGACTTTTTGGGCGCCCTCACCGATCAGTCCTTTATGCCTGAAATACCGGTTACACTACCCTCAGGTCTAACGCCCGGGCGCGCCAACACGACACCAGGCGCCCAGGCCGAGCCATCCCTTGCTGTTATGGCGACAGCACACGACATCGAGCAGTCACAAAAAAGCACTATAAAAGAGGCATACCCATGAAGCCCAACACCATTTTTCGATCAGTATCCCTTTCACTCTGGTGCACAGGATGTTTGCTGGTCCTCGCACCACTCGGTCACGCCGCAATCCACGAGGTGCGCGATGGCGATTCAATTCAGGCGTCCGTGAAAGCCGCCGCAGCCGGCGACACTATCCTGGTCTATCCCGGCACCTATCGGGAGACCGTCTACGTCGATAAAGATGACATTACCCTGAAAGGCGTGGTCGAGGACGGTGAGTGGCCAAACCTCGAGGGCGACAAGCAACTCAACGACGCCATCCTCTACTCAGGCAACGGCTTCTCGGTCGAGTGGTTCAAGATTACGAACTACAAAGGCAACGCCATCATGGGACAGGCGGGGAATAACTTTTCGATTCGTAACAACTGGATCATTGATACCGGCGTGTACGGTATCTTCCCCGAGTTTGGGGAGAACGGTTTGATTGAAAACAATGTGCTCAGCGGTATTGAGGACGCTGCCATTTACGTGGGCATGTGTGACTACATTGACGTGCGCAATAACCGGGTATTCGATAATGTCGCAGGCATCGAAATCGAGAACACTCGTCACGCGCTGGTCGAGGGAAATATTGCCCACAACAACACCGGCGGTATCCTTGTGTTCATTACTCCCGGGCTGCCGATCAAAACCTCCTACGATGCGATCATTCGTCGCAATACCGTGATCGATAACAATACCCCTAACTTCGCCATTCCCGGATCCTTGGTCTCTACCATCCCCGCAGGCACGGGCATGATCGTTTTGGCGGGCGACGACGTGATCATTGAAGACAACATCATCAGCGGCAATAACACCGCCGGCATCATCGTTACCAGTCAGGACTTCGCAACCGATGTGGCGGGGGATCCAGAATCGGAGCCCAATCCCGATCGAGTGCAAATCCGCGATAACGTGATGTACGACAATGGCAACGACCCTGCCACCGACGTGAAAGTCCTGATGCTGACTCAATTCTCCACGACGGGCCCTGACATCATGGCCTATAAGGGTGCTGCAGAAGCCGAGCGCGGTAGTTGCGTTAGCCGCAAGGGTGCGTACAGAACCTTCGGTTTGGATGAGTGGGGGGATTGTGACAGTCCGACCGTCACCGCCGCTGACGCCGCTGGAGACGCACCACAGTTAGCGGGGACAACTCGCGACGTCACCACCAAAATGCTACCGGAGCCCGCTGCACCGCGGGTGATTACCGTGGACGCCGATGGCGCCAAGCTGGTTTATCAGGGAATTTGTGCCGGCTGTCATACCTACAACATTCGCATGATCGGCCCACCGGTAATGGCCATCAAGGCCCAATACGGAAGCGATGCAGAGGCGATTGCCGAGTACATTGCCGCCCCTGAGAAAAAGCGTCCGGATTTCCCCACGATGCCGCCTCAGGACCATATCTCCGAGGCCATGCGGCTCGAGGTCGCCAAGTACATGCTGGCGTTGAAGAAGTAAATTTACACGCAGCGCTTCTCACTCGATAGCCTATAAAGTAACTCAGCCTGTCGGTGCCCGAGTCACCGGCAGACGGACGCTCACCCTCAGCCCCCCCTTCAGGCCTTCAAGCGACAATTCGCCATTCATACCCAGGACTAGATCCCGGCATATGGTCAACCCAAGGCCAGCATGACCCGATGCGTGGTCAGTAGTAACGAATTCGTCAGTGGCTTTCTCCAACATATCCGCTGACATGCCACCAGCCCCATCTTCAAAGCACAGAACAAAGTGGCCGTCTTCTATCCTTTCACTAATCGTGATTTTGCGCTCCACGGTGTTTTCACCCTCAGCAAACGGGTCAACCTGGGGCGCGGGGCCAAAAGCCTCCAGCGTGTTGTCGATCACATGAGCCACTATTTCTTGAAGAGCGGTAGGTGGTGACCGCAGCGCGACGATCTGGTCGGTGGGGCTGTAATCTAGCGTGACGTCTACAGCAGTAAAGCGCTTGGCCAAAAGCTCAAGTGCTGTCGCCACCGCATCCGACGGATTGATCGTCGACGGCTCCTGGGAACTGGTAGGCGAAAACGCTTTCATCCCCCCAACCAATCGCGCGGCGCGGTCGATCTGGTCATCGATGCGCTGCAGTTTGGTCAACGCGGCCTCGGTATCGAGAGTCCCTTTCTCGATAGATCGCCGCAGGTTATAGGCCGCCATCCTGATGACATTGAGTGGCTGATTCATCTCGTGGGCTGCCCCAGCGGACAGCTTGCCGACTCCCGCCATCCGCGCCACCACTCTGAGGCGAGCAGCGAGATCTTCGGTATCCGGTAGCTGATCATCGGCCATCGTTATGTTCCCCCAACCTACTTAACATGGACCTCTTTTCCGCGTGGCTCCTCACTCGCTCTGGCTGGCACAAACCATAGCCCAGCGGCATTAGCGGTAGTCTATTTCGTTATAGCGTTATGCGCTGGGATCACTCTACGCCGCTCTTTTCGACAAATGAAGTCTTTAACGGGTGCACTGACCTGATAAGCACTTGGCATCGTCACCGCCTGCCGGTATGGTTAGCGCCCCTCATTAACGCGACCCAAGGAATCACTATGGACACCAGCACCCTCTTCTCACTAGCTGGACGCACCGCGCTCATCACCGGCGGATCCCGTGGAATAGGCTTGATGATTGCGAAAGGTTTTATTGCCCAGGGCGCCAAAGTGTATATCTCCTCCAGAAAAGCTGAGGTATGCGATGCAGTGGCCGCTGAGCTAGGCGATCAATGTGTTTCCCTACCCGCGGATGTCTCAACCGTCGATGGCTGTAAAGGGCTCGCTGCCGCTTACGCAGAGCGCGAGTCCTCGCTCGATATACTGGTAAACAATGCCGGCGCGGCCTGGGGCGAGGACTTCGAGACCTTCCCTGAAGCCGGCTGGGATAAGGTCATGGACCTCAATGTTAAGTCACTGTTTTTCCTGACCCAGGCCCTTCATGGCCACCTCAAAGCGGCGGCAAGTGCCGCCCAGCCAGGCAAGGTCATCAATATTGCCTCCATCGACGGACTTCGAATCAACCCCTGGGAGACCTACAGCTATCAGGCATCCAAAGCGGCGGTGATTCAGCTCACCCGACGCATGTCAGCGCGCTTGATTAAGGACAATGTCAACGTGACCGCCATTGCCCCGGGGGCATTTCCCTCAAACATGAATAAGGCTGCGCGAGATTTCGGTGACGAGGTGGGTTCTGCCATTCCCAACAAGCGAGTGGGCTACGATGAGGATATGGCCGCAGCAGCTATTTATCTGGCAGCACGCTCAGGTGATTATGTAGTGGGTGAAACGCTGACCGTGGACGGCGGCGTAGTGAATGCCTCGCTGGGAGACAACTGGGATCCAGCCTGAGACAGCATTCGCCTAAATACATTAAGGAACTTTTTATCAAGCTGACCTCGTCGAGGCACAGCGCGTAATTCAGTTGGAGATTAACGCAACCGTGTTCAAAATACGCACCTACAACACCATCTCTGTGAAAGGCTTGGATCGATTTAATCGGCAGTGTTACGAGGTGGGCGGTGATATCGGCCATCCCGATGCGCTGTTGTTACGGAGCCACAAACTGCAGCACGATGAAATTCTCGACTCAGTCACAGCGATTGCCCGGGCGGGTGCTGGGGTGAACAACATCCCCCTCGACTACTGTACCGAGCAAGGGATCCCGGTCTTCAATACACCCGGCGCCAACGCCAACGCGGTGAAAGAACTTGTCGCCGCGGGCATGCTACTGGCCTCTCGGGATATTCTGGGTGGTATCGATTTTGTGCGCAGTCTCGATGAGAGCATGTCCGCAGAGGCGATGGGACCCCTGCTGGAGGCCGAGAAAAAACGGTTCGCGGGAGCAGAATTGCGTGGCAAAACCCTCGGCGTTCTGGGCCTAGGCGCTATCGGTAGTCTCATTGCCCGACTCGGACTCAATTTAGGGATGGATGTGGTGGGTTATGACCCGGCACTGTCTGTGGAAGCCGCATGGCGACTCCCCAGCGACGTACAGCGCATGGAAAATATGCAGGCTCTTTTTAGCCGGGCGGACTTCATCAGTATTCATGTACCCGTGCTTGATAGCACCCGTGGGTTGGTCAATGCCGAGAGTCTCAAATACTTCAAAGCGGACGCTTGTCTACTGAACTTCGCGCGGGAAGAAATCGTCGCGACGGATGACGTGGTCGCCGCCCTTGATGCAAAGAAACTGCGCTGTTACGTCACCGACTTTCCGCACCCCCTGTTGCGGCAAAGAGCGGATACTATCCTGATGCCACATATCGGCGCCAGCACAGCCGAAGCTGAAGAGAATTGCGCCATGATGGCCGCGGATCAGATCAAAGCCTTCCTTGAGCACGGCAATATCCGCAACTCTGTCAACTTCCCTGCGATTGAGCTTGAGAGAACCACCGGCGCGAGAATTGCGATAACCAACCGAAACAGCCCAGGGATGTTGAGCAATATTCTCACCTTGATCGGCGATAGTGATATCAACGTGATCGATCTTCTGAACAAGAGCCGCGGCGATATCGCGTACAACCTGATCGATCTGGAGAGTGAGCCCGGCGAGGCACTCATGGGTAAGCTTCGTGCGGTGACTGGGGTAATCAACGTGCGCCACATTGAGCCACCTCAGTGTGTTTAAGAGATTCAACTCTCGATAAACAGAGAAGGTGGTTATGTGGGTTCCGGGGCTCAGCAACAGCGGAGTGCTCTCCGCAAGGCTATTGTTACGCCATGGATTAAAACCGACGGGCGATCAAGACAGCCGTTGAAGAACCCGTGCCAACTAACCATCGCCAGCATGAAAGCACCACACCGGGCCGACTTTCTGTGAGATGCCGAGCTTCGTCCCTATGAGCAATTTCGTCTTGCTGGCACTTGAGTAGCAGTTCTCGCAAGTCGGCAAATTCGCCATCCGGTGACAGTCGGTCAATCTGCTCCTGATAGTGGTGATCAACAAAAGTTTCCACCGCATCGATGGTAGCGTAGACAGCATTGGCCCCAAAGAGTGCCGGCAAGGCGCCCGTCAGCCATCCCATGATCCGCCACAGCCACAGCAGTTTGGTGCGTCCCGGCACCGGCAAAATCGCTTCCATAAGTGCCAGATGCTCGCACTCGGTTGCCAAATGATGCTCGGCGAAGTGTCGAATATCCGGATTCCGTGATACAGCCAGGACGCCCCGATAAATCATGACCGCACCGGTCTCCCCTGCGTGGTCGGATCGCACATCGGCGACCAGCCAGGCTGGCATGGAAGCTACGGTAACCGACACTGCCGGCCTATCAAGCACCGATGTCCCGGGGGTGATTGCGTCTGTCATTTGTGTGCGTCCTGCCTCTTACTACCCTGGAGCTGGCCTCGCGTCATCACAGGTTGGAATGGCTCGGCCCTAAAGGTGAGCAAGTCTAGCGAAAATTGGCGAGAAACCCTGCCAACTAGGCTCTTTATATGACCTTTGCTTCTGGTAGACTACGCGGCCTTCTGGGGCCCATAGCTCAGTTGGTTAGAGCAGTCGACTCATAATCGATTGGTCGTAGGTTCAAGTCCTACTGGGCCCACCATTTCCTTGATTTATAAACAATGAGACTCCTTTCGTGGGGAAGCATCACAGGCCTCTAGAAATAAATCTGACTCAGATGCGCAGCATTGTTCGCCACAAGTCTCATCGCTTACTCCGCAGTGATAGGATTTCATGCAGCCGACTAGTGCTTGGAAGCCAGAGAGGCTGTCACCACTTAGGTTACTGTTGCCAAAAGCATTAGTGCATTCAGACGGACGCCCCCGAAAGCAGGGGGAACATCATCCACGCATCACAACAGCCAGATAATCCCCGTCTTCTTGAAGATCTTGTACCAGCTGCGCTGGCTCTTGGTTGAGCTGCCCTTCATGCCCCCTAGCTCCATGACCTCTTTGCGCAGCTGGAACCACTCCGGCGAGCCCCACGGGTAGGAGATCGAGATCAGATCATCAAAGGTCTGGTGCACCTCGGCAGCCAGCTCCGGGTCAAAAAAGAAGAAGCCCATTTCATTGTTGTAGAGCCGTGAGCGGTAATCGAAATTGGTGGTACCGATAAAACCCTTGTCTCCCATGATGTAGAACTTGGCGTGGAGCTTGCCGTAGTTCCCGTCACCATTGCCGAGCTTTACAGAGTCCAACCGCCCGGTTTCATAGATCTTTAGCCGCGGATTGCTCACCAGCTCACGCCACGTATCGCTGTTGACCAGCTCTGAAGTCATTTCATCCTTGCCCTTCAGGCTCTGCCACTGCTCCCTCATCTCGGGCGGCAGATACAGACGGGGCGCGGTTTCCATGTCGATCACCGACTGCGCGGGGAAATTGTCCGAGGTCAGCACCGAATTGGTGATGATCTCAAGCGTGGCGTCCGGGTTGTCCTCCAGCCATTGGATAAATTCCTCGGCTTCATCAGCGACGATCTCGCCATCCTCGTTCTTGTACTCAGCGAGAAACAGGTACGGCGACACGATCCTGACAGACCTTGCTTCCGGCGATTGCTCTTCAACCTGAGCCAGAATGGTCATGATCGAATTCGGGTTCCGCTCGTTGTTGCGCTCCACTTTCGTGACCACGTCCTTGTCGGCCAGGTTGCCCAGTTCATGGGCGAAACGCACTTGGGATTCGTTGAACCCGGTGCTCATGAAGTCGTCCATGCCCTCAAAGTGCGGCCTGAAGTACTCGTAGCCCTTGAGCGTTCTCAACGCTTTCTGAGATTTGGCGCGCAGGTTTGCATAGATCCGAGCGTTGTCATCGGTTCGCACCGGCTCGATCCGCTTGTTCAGATGCAAAAGGAACAAAATAGAGGAGTAATCCTCGCTCAGTTCACCGACCGTCATGTCCTCCTCGACCGCGTTATCCGCTGAGCGGATCAGAATCTCGGCGTCACGGAACGGGTCCGGATCCGGGGTCCCATCACCCTGAATGCCGTAATAGTCCTCCGAAATATTGCGGCCACCGGTGATCATCACCGACTTGCCTTCGAACGTGCCGTCCTTCACCAGCAACTTGTCGTGGGAGCGGCGATTCGGGCTATTGAGCTTGGTCACCGCGTTAAAGATCACCACCTGAACCCGGGCTTTTTTGGTGGTTAATTGCCCCTCACTGTTACGCATAAAGCCGGCATGGTCGGCGCAGGTCTCTAAGGCCCTCAAAGCGGAGTGGGAGCCGCCGCTAATGGAGCCCAGCGAATCCACAGTCACCCGTATGTCCACCCCCCGCCTCACCGCGTTGCACAGGGCGCCTAGCATCGCGTGGCCGACCAGGTCTGTCTTGAAGATGTAGTAGGTGAAATCGATCGTATGCTCGGCGTTCTCAATCATCCACAGCTTGACCGCGAGTGAACTGATCGCCGCTTGGTCATTGGGGCCCAGGAACTTGGTGCGGGCCTCTTGCACCGGGATATCGGCATTTTTGCCCAGCTCGATCAGGTCTTTCCCGAGCTCTGCTTCACGCACCCACGTTCTAGAGGCATACAGTGCATTGATCTCCGGGTCGTCTATGGCGGCCTGGGGCGGGCAGGCGGGCAGATCTTGTGTGCCCTCAGGGCACGCCGGTTGCTGCGACGTGGCGGCGCAGGCGCTCAGCAGCACCAGACCAATACAGAGCAGGATGGATCGAAACGGCAGCATGGCGGATCTCATCACGGTGTCATCCCATCAGTTGAGCCTGTGCTTTTATCCTTTAGTAAGATCTCGGCGGCCACGGCGTAGTGGTCCGACACCACGTCGGGAAAAACCGAATACCGGCTGAATTCAAGTTCTTCGGAAATGAGGATCCAGTCAAGGCGGGCGCCCTTGTCGCCGTAGGTAGACAGCCCGTCTGCGTGAGGCTGGAAAACTGACAAGTTCATTTGTTCGGCAAGATATTTCAGGGACGAATCGGTGGTCTGCCAGTCCGTGTTGAAGTCACCCATCATCACCATGGGTCCCTCGACGTCGGACAGCTCCGCCACCATCTCGTCAATTTGTGAGCGGCGCACCGAGCGGCGCGAAAAATCGAGGTGCACGGAAACGAAGTTCACCCCAATGGGCTCCGGCAACGCGCCACCGGGGTTCCAGTCGAGCGCGGCAAAGGAAAAACCCTTGGTCGTGGTGGGCCAGGAGGGCTGAAAGCTGTGCCCGAAACTGTCGTGGAACGGACGCCGCGCCAGCAAAGCCGTGCCGAAGTCATAAAGCCAGCCGCTGGCGTGAAGGCCATGGTAGGTACAAGCGTAGGCCGAGTTGTCCGAGAGGAAGTCGAGGTGGTTGAACTTGCCGCTCCATTTGGACTCGGCGTCCACCTCCTGCAAGGCAATCACGTCCGCCTCGGAGCGGTCCATGAGGCCCGCCACTTCTACCAGGTTGCTGCGAATCGTCTCTTCGCCCAATAACATCTGGTTACGGCCGTCTTTGCGCCCGTGGGCGATGTTCAGGGTGGCCACCCGGATAACGTCAGATTCGATGGTGTGCGCGCCCTCCTCTGCCGCCGGACATTCCGCGGCCGCATCGAGGGCCAGCAGCGAACACACTAACGCCAAGAGAGCGCAGGCTGTTATGTTTCTTGTGACAGTGAGATGTGAAATTAGCGAATCCCCACAGAAATTGGTACTAGCTGATGCGTATTGTTCTGCGCGCCCATGCTGCATCACGCCGCGTCTAGACGAGTCTGGGTGTAGCACGCGGCGGGTAAACGGCTGGAGGTATCAGCTTATCATTACCGGTTCTACATTATGAGTTAGGGAGCAGAATTATGCACTGCTTCGCCCGGTGTCAGCCAGCACGACAAGGCCAGTTAGGCCTCAGTTCGGTATTAGGTTGGCAAACCTTGTTATGAATCTTCGACTTGCTGACTTCGTATTGGCCTAACGTTCAACCGAGGTTCGGTATAGGTTCGGACTGCTTCAGATCGAAAATCAGAATCTAGAAAAGCCCTTACGATTCTTCCTCTTATAAGAGTCCAGCCGGGTTCTCCCCCCTCCTCATAATCGATTGGTCGTAGGTTCAAGTCCTACTGGGCCCACCATTTCACCTCGCTCATGGCAGACCTCGGCGGACTATTCCAGCCCGCGCGCAGAGCGCTTGGGCGTTCGCTGACTCGAAGCGATGCTTCTCGAAACCCCAGCTCACCCTACTGGGCCCACCATTTCGCTTCGCTTATGGCGGACCTTGTGGAAATAACCATAAGCTGGCCAATTTAGGGCTTTTAACCACTTAGCGTCATAAACAGGTATAGGC
>Ga0213865_10002963_pt1 | contig 10538 bp, 5 predicted proteins | sample PICome_6_FD_160100 | JGI IMG/M metagenome (GOLD analysis project Ga0213865, IMG submission 160100) | Coastal seawater microbial communities near Pivers Island, North Carolina, United States - PICO282 | ecosystem: Environmental > Aquatic > Marine > Coastal | place: USA: North Carolina | collected... | reverse complement strand
GAGGCGGAGCCTCGAGCGTCGCATGAACGAGGGCGCCTCACCGGTGACGGGGTCCGTCACGGCCTCGGCCACGCCCTCGTACAGCGCGAGGGCCCGACGCGCCAGCGGGGCCAGGGAGGCCTCCGCCCCCGCGTTGGCCACGATGGGCTCCAGCACGGAGACCTGAGCCCCGAGCAATTGCTGCGCCTGCTCGACGTCGAGGTCCAGGGAAAGCAGATCCTCGCAGGAACGCACGAGGTTGAGGCGCTGCTCGACCGTCGCCCCGAGGGAGAGGTCCACCACGAGCCGGGCAAGCCCCTGGGGAAAGGAGTGCTGGCCGGGCGGCTGAGACTGCAGCTCGAGGAGCAAGGACTCCATGACGGCCTCGACCTGCTCCCACGAATCCCGGGCCCCAGGCTGCTGCCGCGCGCAGCTCAGTCGCCGCAGCTGTTCGAGGAGCTCGCTGGCTCCTGTTCGCCCCTCGGAGAGGCCGGCCTCCAGGTCCAGCCCACAGGGCATGAGCGGCGCTCCGGCTTGGGGCAGCGCGAGAGTCAGGGCAGTGAGGACTCCAATCATGTGGGGCTCGGCGCTCGATCGCTCAGGGGCAGCGGGCAGGGCTCAGGGCTTTCCAGGGGAACAACCCTCCTGCAGCACCGAAGTTGCCATCTCCCGTGAGGATTTGGAAAGCGATCGGGCGAATCCCCCCTCAGTGCATCGTGACGGGCCTTCAACCTGCCGCACCAACAACGTACAGACGCCCCCCCCGGTCGTGGACCGGGGGGGGCGTCCGAGGTGGCCCGGGAGCCTCAGGCGATGCCCAAGGCGTCCTGGGTCAGCGGCTCACAGCCAGGTGATGGTGATGCCGTCCGAGAAGTTGGACGTCACCGTCGGGTTGGCATCGCGGTGCCAGGCCTGGAAGTTGGCGGTGTTGCCAGCGACAGCAGCGGAGCTACCGGTCGGGCCCGGAAGGGCGCTCAGGTCCCACTCGCCAGCGGTGGTGCTGAGGGTGATCTCAGTGCCAGCGCCGCTCGACTTGACCTGACCGGCGCCGACGAAGCGCCCGATGGCGCCGCCGAGGCAGAGGTCGCCCTGGCTACCGCCCGGGTTGGGCACGTTGCCCTGGGTCGGGGAGTAGAGGAAGAAGCCGAAGGTGTTGTTCGGCAGGTTGCCGGCGGCAAGCGTCAGGTCGTTCGCGGAGGCGGAGGCGCTACCGAGAAGGGACATGGACGTGTTGGAACCGGTCGAGTTCGGGTTGGACGTGCAGTAGATCGTGCCGATCGTCGGGGTCCCGCAGGAACCCGCCTCGGCCGACATCTGCATGAACCAGGACGCGTACGGGTTCGAGGGACCGCCGCAGCCGTTGTTGTTGCCGTAGCCACCGAAGAAGTAGCAGCCGCTGGACGCCGCGGTCGGGTCCTCGAGCCACCAGAAGTCGCGGGTCAGGTAACCCGTGCCGAGGCTGTTGCACGCGCTCACAGCACCGTAGTAGGTGTTCGAGCCGTCAAGCGGAAGGCCGCCAGCAACGTAGGTCGGGTCGGTCGCGACCGGGTCACCGCAGAGAAGCGGGCCAGCGGAGGCGGTGCCGGTACCGGCGTACGTGAAGCTCCAGCCGAAGCTGTCGAAGTCGGGGTCGTTGTCCCAGCCGGGGGCAAGGGCACCACCGTCGGCGCCGAGGCAGAACTCGTTACCGGTGAGGTCAATGTCAACGAGCCAGCAGCCGCCGTTGGCGGGGAAGCCGGTCACCGTCCGGGAAGCGTCCGGAGCGGTGTTGACGGTGCAGGGGTCGTACGACTCGTAGAAGTTGAACGTCCAGCCGCTGACGCCGGGGCCGCTGAGGTCGCAGTAGCCGAACTCAAGGAAGTTGATCTTGTACTCGTCACGGTTCGGACCGGCGCCGGTGAACGGGTTGCCGTTCGTGGTGCCCGGGAGGCCGCCCTCGTCGAAGTTCTCGGAGCCAGCCGCGAAGCCGCCGTTTCCGCCAGCCGTCGAGAAGTAGCCCGACTCAGCCGTGTTGCTGTAGACGATGTCGGAGGCGCCGAAGTTCGAGACGGCGCCGCCGCCCGTACGGGTCCAGGTGCCGGTAGCGACGTGGTAGATACCGGCGTGCTTGACCGCGCCGGGAACCTTGTGAATGCCGTTGAGTTGCTGCGGGGTCTGAGCAGCCGCGCTGGCCATGAGCGCGAACGAGCTGGCAGCGATAAGAGAAGAGCGAAGCATCAGGAAGGAATCTCCAGAAGGGATGAAAGAAGGATGTGGGACTGTGCAGGTGGACAAGTCCCACCAGATTGACGTGGCCACGCCGACCAATAACTGGCACGACACAGCAGCGCTCCATCAGGGGAACAGTCGCTGAGACAGGTGGACGAAGCCGCTCGAGGAGAGGTTCCGATCACCGTCCAATTGACGCTACCTCGTGGCTCCCGTGCATGCGAGGGTCTTCTTGGGCCGAGACAGTCTTCGCTGTTTCATCCGGAGACAATCGCCGGGTGGACCACGGGGAGAGGAGGAGAGAGCGACCGTCGCGCCTCAACCTCGGACGACTCGCCTGGGGATGAAGGCGCTCGTGGTGCGGATGTAGTCCGCGTACTCCGGCCTCCTCTCCGTGATGGTCTCCTCGGTCAGGGTCACCCCCGAGACACGGAGCAGCATGAACAGGATCAGCGCGAATCCAAGGAGCCCCCACCAGGCGCCCGAAGACAAGGCCGTCAGGGTTATCCCGAACCAGAACACCGCCTCCCCGAAGTAGTTCGGGTGACGCGAGGTGGACCACAGCCCGGATCGCATGACCTGCCCCCGGTTGGACGGGTCCGCCTTGAAGCGCGCCAGCTGTCCGTCCGCGACCGCCTCGTAGCCAAAGCCGACCAGGGCGATGAGGATGCCCAACAGGAAGAGCGGCGAGAGCGTCACCCGCCCCGCCATGCTCGCCAGGAGCGGAAGGGCGACGACCCACGCCAGGACAGCCTGGAGCAGGAAGACAACGAAGAAGCTCTGCCACCACCACGCCGCGCCCCGAGCCTCGCGCATGGCCTGATACCGGCGATCAGCCCCCTCGACCCGATGCCGCGCCCGCAGGTGCATGGCGAGCCGGAGGGCCCAAGCGGTGGCCAGGAGTGTGACGAGCAGCCGACCTCCCCGCAGCGGTGCTCCCGCTGCGAGGGCGTGGAGGCCGCCCACCAGGACGATCGCGACGCCCCAGAAGGGGTCGATGATGCTCGCGTCCTCGTCGCGTAGGTGAGCGGCCCATACGCAGGTCATGAGGAGGCTCACGCCGAAGAGGGCAATCAGTGCGGGTTCGAGGAAGAACATCGGATTGTGGTGGAGAGCGGGGCCGATCGGGTCACTCACGAGGGCGCCCCACGAGGATTCGCGCCAAGTCGGTATCCTGACACACATGGATGGTGGTTTTCTTCCCCCGCGTGCGCTGCAGCGAATCGCTCCGCTCACGATCGCGCTCGCCATGCTGTTCGCTGTCGCCACCGCGGGCGCCCACGCGCGCCCCGCGGCGGCCCGAGAGGACGCCACGCAGCAGCAGATCGAAGACGCCATCAACAACGGCGCCAACTACCTGCTCAAGCGACAGCAGCTGGACGGATCGTGGCGCCCTGACGAGCACAAGTACGTCTCCGGCCAGACCGGCCTCGCGATGTACACCCTCATCAAGTCCGGCGTTTCGCCGCGCCACCCTTCCATTCTGCGCGGCCTCGCCTACCTCCGGGCGCACCCGCCGCGTCACACCTATGGCATCGCATGCTGCTTGATGGCATTGCACGCGGCGGACCCGACGCAGCACATGGAGGAGATCGCCACCTGGACCGAGCTCCTCCTGGAGTGCCAGGGCCAGGGCTTCAGCTACCCCGGCGGGCACGAGGACCTGTCCCTGACTCAGTACGGGTGCCTGGGGATGCGCGTCGCGGAGGCGTCGGGGCTCGAGATCTCGTCGAAGATCTGGGAGCAGTGCATCGACTACGCGCTCAACATTCAGCGGGACGACGGCTCCTTCTCCTACAAACAGGGAACGGTGGCCACCGGGTCCATGACGGCCGCGGGCGTGGCGATCCTCGAGCTCGGGAGGCAGGCCCTCGAGGCGAAGGGTGACCTGAGCAAGCGCGACGCGCGGGTGATCTCCACGGCCATCGATGAGGGCATCGACTGGCTCGCCGCGAACATGCGTGTGGACCGCAACCCGGATCCGGCCTCGCAGAACGACAACGCGGGGCACATGACCCGCTGGCACCTCTACTACCTCTACGGCCTGGAGCGGGTCGGCGGCCTGACCGGGCGCGCCGAGTTCGGTCCCCATGACTGGTACAAGCAGGCCTCCAACTACCTGGTGAAGAACCAGCATGAGACCGGCCGCTGGGGGACCGCCCATGGCGAGACCCACCCGGGGACCTGCTTCGGTGTCCTCGTCCTGAAGCGCGCCACCTCTCCGACATCAGGCCTCAAGCCGCGGGGGGCGAAGAGCTACGGGACCGACGACCCCGAGAAGCCCCTGTCCATGCGCATCACCGGCGACACGCCCCTGACCGCGTGGGTCTCCTCCTGGGGAGACCGCAGCCGCGAGCAGCACGAGTGGGACAAGGAGATCGGCAAGGGCCTCCGCGTCTGGCGGGTGGACTACGTGAACGCCGACACCGGCGAGGTCCTCGCGTCCGCCGAGGGCGACCCCCAGAAGCCCGCGCGCGGAGAGCGCTTCGCGACGCAATTCAGCATGCCCAGGCCAGGGAAGCACAGGATCGTCGCCAGGGCTTACGTCCGCCCCATCGACGACGACGAGGGAGAGCAGGTCGAGCTCTCCTCCCCCACGCTCGAGGTCCTCGTGGACGGGGTCATGACCCCCTCCATGCGGGAGGCCATCCGGGACCTGGAGCGGGACGAGTTGGACAAGACGCGGAGCACCTGCAGAGCCTCGAGCGTCGCGAACAACAAGCACGGGGCCCGTTTCGTGCGCGACGGCTCCCACGGTCACGGGTGGCTCTCGGCCCCCAACGACGCCCAGCCCTGGATCTCCCTGGAGCCCGACCGGCCCCAGCGCGCGGACCACGTGGTGCTCTCGCCGTATTACAAGGCCCCTGATTCCCGCACAGCGTGGGGGCGCGCGAAGCGGGTTCTGGTCGAGGTGAATCGGGCCGAGGTCGGCGAGTTCGAGCTCGACCCCGACCTGTTCGGCAAGGCGTACCTCCCGCTCCCGAAGACGAAGGTGATCCGCGAGCTGAAGGTGACGATCCTGGAGATCGCCCCTGGCACCGACGGAGGCCACAAGAACGCCGCAGGCTTCGCCGAGATCGAGCTCCAGCGCCGCCCCGACCTCGTGAAGCAGCGCAAGGCCGAGGAGAAGGCGCAGCGCAAGGCGGCGGCCGAAGCCGCCGCGGCCGCCCGCGCCAAGCGGAAGGCCCGCTAGCCCGCGAGCTCCAGCAGGACCTGGAGCCGCAGGAAGTCCACGTCCTTCACGCGAACCGAGATCTGGTAGCCCTCCGTGAAGGAGAGCACCCGCTTCCCCACCGAGACCTTCAGGGTGGCGCCGTCCACCTTGGGCCGATCCCCCATGGATCGCGCCGGGATGAAGCCGGAAACGTTGAGCTCACCAATGTGCACCTCGAGTCCCCCGCGGGAGACGCGCTGCACCTTGGCGTCGAACGCCTGGTCGATCCGCGGCTCCATGAACTGGCAGACCTTCAGGTCCTTGACCGCGATCTCCGCCATCCCCGCGGCCTCCGACTGAACGCTGCAGTGGGACGCGGTGTCGTTCAGCTCGTCGATGAGCGTGAGGGAGCTCAGCTCCTCCGCAGCCTCGTCATGGCGCGTCTCCACCGAGTGCAGCCAACGGTGGACGATGAGGTCGGGGTAGCGCCGGATCGGTGACGTGAAGTGCAGGTAGGCCTTGCGGGCCAGACCGAAGTGGGTCGCCACGTCCTCGTGGTCCTTCACCTCGTAGACCGCCCGCTCCACGAGCCCCATGATCCGCTGCACGAGGGCCTCCGCGTTGGGCTTTCGCCGGGCGAGCCGGATCATGCGCCCGATGTCCCTCCCCGTGAGGCGGTCCTTGTCCGGGACCCGGATCCCGAACTTGGAGAGCATCGCCGCCACTCGCTCGATCTCCTCGGGGTCCTTCTCGGGGTGGACGCGGTAGATGGTGGGCAGCCCCTTGGCGCGGAAGAGGTCCCCCACCGCCTGGTTGGCCGCCAGGGCGGTCTCCTCGATGAGCGTCTGCGAGAAGTACCGAGGCGCGTTGACGATCGCCTCGACCTCATGGTTCTCGTCGAACACGAACTTCTTCTCGCGGGAGTTGATACGCAGCGACCCCTTCGCGTCCCGGATCCGCTGCTGCACCTTCGTCCAGGCGCTGAACTGCTCGAGGGGCTCGCGGAGGAACTCGATCTCCTCGGTCTCCTCCGTCTTGGTCCCGTCCAGGAGGTCCTGGACGATGCGATAGTCGCCGCGGTGGACGCTGCAGATGACGCTCTTGGCCACGCTCGACGAGACCCGCTCCCCCGCCTCGTTGAACTCCATGAAGACCGAGTAAGCGAGTCGGTCCTGCTTGGGGACGAGGGAACACAGCCCGTTGGACAAGGCCTCAGGGAGCATCGGGATCACCTGGTCGGGCAGGTAGACGCTGGTCCCGCGGGCCAGCGCCTCATCGTCCAGCGCCGTGCCCGGCCGGACGTAGTGGCTCACGTCGGCGATGTGGACGCTGACGTGGAAGCCTCCACCCTCCCTGGGCCGGATCGCGATGGCGTCGTCGTAGTCCTTCGCGTCGGCCCCGTCGATGGTGAAGATCACCTCGCCGCGGAGGTCGAGGCGGCCCTCATGGTCCTCCGGGGCGGGGTTCTCCGGGAGCTCGCCGAGCTCCCCCAGGACATCATCTGGAAACTGCGTGCGGAGGCGGAAGGAGCGCACGAGCTCCATCTCCTCGGAGTCCACATCCGCATAGCAAGCCGGGCCATGCCCCATGGGACCGAAGGCGCCAGGCCGGCCCGCGATCCGCGCCGGGATCTGGCTGTCCGGGTCCGGGAGGCCCTCCAGGTCCTCCTCCGTCAGCTCGTAGGGCTCCTCGTCCCCCGTCTCGAGGGTCCAGCCCCGCTCCGGGACACCCGCGGGGCTGGTCTCAACTCCCGATTCCTCCGCGTTCTGCGGGTCTTCTCCCTGGTTGCCCTTGAGCGCCTTCCTCAGATCCCCGAAACTGCCGAAACCTGAAGGTCTATCGCTGCGTCCCATGGCGCCAGGATAACCCGCCAGGGCGCGGACTTCGTGTCGCAGACACTCGTCCTCGGCTTCTCCTCCTCCACAGCTACATCAGCGTCTGATTTGAATCCGTGACCTGGCCCCGCTCGTATCGAGCGTGTGGCAGGGCGTCGCCGGCACCGGCGACCGCGGTTCCCGTTCGGCCCCTCCTCGTCTTCACGCTCGCGCGCCCCTCCCCATCTGGGCGCCTTTCTCCGAAGCACAGGGGCAGGCTCCGTCCCATGATCACACAGCTCTCAAACCGCGCACCCGGCCGTCGGACCCATATCCTCCGTCGTACGCTCCTCGGCACGCTCCTCGCCGGCACCGTGGCCCTGCAGGCCGGGGCCCAGTCACTCACCGTCCAGGTCCAGGGATCCATGGTCGAGCGGATTCAGTCCGGCGGGGCATGGGTCGAGCGCTCCGACTTCAGGTGGGGTACCTCGAGCGGCGACGTCCAGTTCACCAACCGATCTGCGTCCATCCGCAACGCGGACAGCCGCAATCTCGAGTCCTACTTCGTTCGGTCCAACACCCAGACCCCGTGGGAAGTCAGCTTCCCGAACTGGACGCCCGGGGCTGGACCCGCAGCGGACTTCTTCCTCTTCGAGGTGGGCGGGAACGACTCGGTCCAGGTCCGGGCGCGCTTCCTGAACGGGAGCCTCGGGGCGCCGGTCTCCATCGGGCCCTGGGTCCAGACCCCCGTGGTCTGCGCCTCCGGCGACAACCGGGGCCAGCGCGTCCACGGCATCGAATTCAGGTTCGAGGACCTCAAGCTCCCCGGTGGCGGGAGCGTGACGCCGCAGAACAACGTGGCCGGCATTCAGATCCTCTCCGCGGGCATCGACGGCGCGGCGTTCCTCATCCGCGACCCAGGCACCCTCGCCGGGTCCGACGGGAACGGCGCCCACACGATCACGCCGAGCCAGCCGCGGGTGGCCAGCCCCATGGAGCTCAGCTTCGCCGGTCCGTGGGAGTCGGAGACCGGCACCGCCCCGAACCCGTTCCTGGACTACCGCCTCTCGGTCCGCTTCGACGGCCCCGGCGGCCGCAGCATGACGGTGCCTGGCTTCTTCGACGCCGACGGCCAGGCCGGCGATGTGGGGAACGTCTGGACCGTGCGCTTCCTGCCCCCCGCGAAGGGCACCTGGACCGCCAACGTCACGATGCGCCAGGGGACGGGTGTTGCCCTCCAGTCCGGCCCCTCGGCCGGCAGCGCCGTGACGACCATCGACGGCCAGCAGATCACCTTCGAGGTCAAGGACATCGACCCGGCGGGCCGTGGCTTCTATCGCGTCGGCACCTTGATCGACGTGGGGCGCCACCACCGCAAATTCGAGCACGGCCCCTTCTACCTGAAGGCTGGCATCAACGGCCCTGAGAACTTCCTCGCCAACCGGGCGATGGATGACATCACCAAGACCCAGGGCGTGGGCAACCTCCACAGCTTCGCGGAGCACCGCGGCGACTGGAACCCGGGCGATCCGCTCCTGCGCCCGGGTAATGGTGACGAGGACGGCAAGGGCGCGATCGGGGCGCTCAACTACCTCGCGGAGAAGGGCGTCAACTCCCTGTTCCTCATCGTCATGAACCTCGGAGGGGACGGGAAGGACGTCTACCCGTTCCTCGGGCCCGAGAACCGGGCGTTCGAGAAGCGGCACTACGACACCAGCCGTCTCCGTCAGTGGAACACCATCTTCGAGCATGCCCAGAACCTCGGGATCTCCCTGTCCCTGGTGATGAACGAGACGGAGGTCGCCAACGAACTCTGGCTCGACGGCGGCACCCTCGGGGAGGAGCGCAAGCTCTTCTACCGAGAGATGGTCGCCCGCTTCGGTCACCACCCGGCGATCCGCTGGAATCTCTGCGAGGAGACGGACTTCAACCCCACCACCCTCGCGGCCTTCGCGGCCTGGATCACGAGCTACGACGCCTACGAGCACCCGATCTCGCTCCACAACCGGCCGGATGACCTGGCGGTGTTCCAGTCCGTCCTGACCGATCCGAACATCGACGCGGCGTCACTGCAGTTCTCGCTCAACGCCGCGGAGGACCAGATCGAGGAGCTGCGCCAGCTCTCCGAGCAGGCGGGCCGCCCCTGGCTGATCGACGCGGATGAGATGAACCCGTGGCCCACCGGGCTGACGGACACCAACGCCAACGACATCCGCAAGCGGGTCCTCTACGACGCCCTCTTCAGCGGCGGCGGCGTGGAGTTCTACCTCGGGTGGCACAACCTGCCCCTCGGCGGCGACCTCTCCCTCGAGGACTTCCGGACCCGGGACGAGATGTGGACCTACGTCGGTTACGCCCGCCACTTCATCGAGGCGGAGCTACCGTTCTGGGACATGACTCCCATGGACAACCTGCTCCGGAACGAGTCCACCACGTACGGCGAGGGACAGGTGTTCGCGAAGGAGGACCACGTCTACGCGGTGTACCTCGGCAACGCCTCCTCCACCGGCGAGCTGAACCTCGGGAGCTCCACGGGCGCCTTCGAACAGTTCTGGTTCAACCCGCGGACCGGCCAGATCGAGGGCTCGCCCGCCATGGTCAACGTCAGCGGTGGCTGGCGGGCGCTGGGCTCGCCGCCCTCCTCTCCGGGTGAGGACTGGGTGATGGTCCTCCGCCGTCACGCCCCGCTCTCTGCCCGGTCCTACTCGGGCTCGGTGAGCGCCAACGACCTCCAGCAGATCTACTTCCATCCTGGAGAGGCCTACGCCAACCGCTCGTTCGTCATGTTCTCGAGCCTGAGCGGCACCTCCAGCGGCTTCGTCCTCGGGGGCCTCGACGTCCCGATCAACTTCGACCGCTGGACGCGGGCCGGGCTGATCGACACCCAGGGCGCGGTCTTCCAGAACCAGTTCGGGGTCCTCAACCAGGCCGGAGCCGCCGGTATCGGAGTACGCCTCAACCCGGCCGTCACCAGCGGGCTGATCGGGCAGACGATGTACCACTGCGCCGTGACCAGGAACCCCTACGACTTCGTCTCCAACGTCATCACGCTACAGGTCCTGCCCTGAGCTGACGGGCTCCCGGCGCTCACCCGAGCGCCGTGGTCAGGAAGAGCCAGAGTCCCACGCCGATCGCAGCCACGTCCACCGAGAGGCGCAGGCGGCGAGGCGCTGCAGCAGCGGCGTCGCGGCCCCGAGGCACCAGGAGCATCAGCGCGCCGGCGAAGCCGGCGATGCCGATCGCCAGGCCTGTGCTGGCTCCCAGGAGCGGCTCTCCCGGTCCGACCTCCCGGATCAACTCAGGGGCGAGCTGAAGGACCTCCCTGCCCCCCAGGGCGAACCCGAAGACCCCGGCCTCGATGAACCGTGTTCGACCGTCCCGGT
>Ga0213865_10002960_pt1 | contig 10542 bp, 9 predicted proteins | sample PICome_6_FD_160100 | JGI IMG/M metagenome (GOLD analysis project Ga0213865, IMG submission 160100) | Coastal seawater microbial communities near Pivers Island, North Carolina, United States - PICO282 | ecosystem: Environmental > Aquatic > Marine > Coastal | place: USA: North Carolina | collected... | reverse complement strand
GATTTTAAACCAGGAGACTACATCAAGCAGAAAAGAAAGGAAAAAGCGACTGAACTTATTGCAAAGGGGTTGCCAATCGAAAAGATCGCCAAGGCAACTGGTTACTCTGTTTCCTATTTAAAACGCTATTTTTAAAACGTAAGCAAGCACTCTACTTCTTATTTTTAAATTGGTTGCCTTTGTATATAAAAAAAGGTATGGGCAATACCTGAATGGTAATCCAAGTCCATATCGCAAACTGTTCATCTGTCATAAAAAACAATAAAAAATAGATCAGGGTTCCATAAACCCCTAGGTTGTAAAGAAAGGATTTGAAGAATACGAGATATCCCTTTAAGTCAAATTTTTCTTGCTCCGCCTTTGACATGGTATTATATCCTGACAACCACGTCTTAGCATTGTTTTCATTAATAAAGCGAAGGGCAAACATATAAACCAGCCCTGTGCCAATAACCGTAAGTGGAACTGCAATCATAAGAAAAGAGCGCATTCAGTTGAAAAGAACACGCTCTGCGTTATTCGTTAGATTTCCCCTTTTTTCCATCCATATGCTAACGCAATGACAGGAATTGTACTCAGTAGCATTACTGGAATTGGTGGATGTGCACCGCCCATTGCCAAATTGATCCAATCCGGAAGAACCCAACCCAAGTGAACGATAAACAATAGCATCGCTGCAGTTTTGGCTGCCTCCAAAACCGCTATCCTTATTGACGCAGCAACCGCAATGACCATTGCAGTAGCGATAAAAGTAAACACAAAATGGAATAGGTCAGATATTTCTTTTGCCAATTCATTTTCTGCCATGCCTGAAAATTGACTATATACCATTTCTTCCTTCATTGCAGGAATAAACATCATCAAAAAAAGTGGTGTGATTGCGAGTATGTCAATGACAAGGGTTATTGTAAAAAGTGTTTTTAGTTTCTTCATTGTTGTTTGTTTTGATTAAAAATACAAATTTTAATAAAATGGATATATTATTAATTGTAGCTTCGCTTAAACATGGAACCGTTAAAACGAAAATATAGCTTTTCCAGTTTTGAAGAGGCGATTGCATTTATCGATCGTGTCGCACCGATTTTTAGTCGGGAAAACCACCATCCCCAAATCACCAACTTTTACAATACAGTTGAGTTTTCATATTACACAACCTCTGCAAACAATGCGGTAACAGAGCTCGATCATAAGATTGCAAATGAAGTGGAGACCATTTACCAAACGCTGAATCCCCAATCCTAGTCCCCTGCAATTGGACTGTCAAATATGCCTACTCCTAACTCCGCCCAAAGCAATATAAACAGCACAATGACAAATAGAATATAAACCCATTTTTGCCGATTTGGAAGGGATCGTCGAATGAGTCGAATGGTGACACTGAGAGCAAGAAGAAGCACCCCCATAATACAAAAATCTAGCAAAGACCAATTGACTTGATCTGTCCAAATCATCGCTAAAGCGGGAATGCCAAGTAGTAGAAGAGGCGATAAAAAACGAAGTCGTGACGGATTCATGATTGATGTTCGATTGACAAAGCGCTATAAATATCGCACAACTTTAGATGATAAAAAACCCCTCGGATGAGGGGTTTATAAATTGTAAATGAGACTTTACAGACTCTTAAATGGCAAATAGGGCCCTTTTATCCAATTGACAAAGGTCGTTACCAAAGCATATAAAAAGTGATATACCGCCAGCGAAATAAAAAGCTGAATCAGTACCACAAGAACGGATACATAGGATAGGGCGACAGACGAAAGTCCATCCCAAGTCCAGCCATCGACTGATGAGGCCATGGTACCGCCCATAAATTCAAGACTGTAAAGCTGATTGAATAAATCGCTCAAGTCTCCCAAGGAGATCATGGCAAGGAACATTCCTAAAATTTCGAGTGGGAAGGATACAATATTCCCCAGTTCATTGATTACACCATAGCTAAATCCAAATACATCTGCATTGAGAATAAATGAAATGGTCATCACAACTGCGGTAAAAAAGGCACCTAAAGCAGTGATAAATCCGACAGCTCTGATATTAGCCACAACGATATCTTTAAAAACAAAATCAATGATTCCGCTTTTTGAAGATGCCAAACTGTCTCCTGCATTTCGAATGATTTGAGCTAGGGGAAAGGCAGCATAGATATAGAGTAAGATTGCGAGCACACTTCCCACTTTTGAAATGCTACTCGCACCTCCGCCCAAATGGTCTAATCCTGTTTGGATAACTGCATAGAGCATGCTGACCAAAAAGACCAATGCAAAAACCTTGTACACAAGACCTACCCATCCTTTGACTGATTTTTCAGACCCATCCATCACTTCATTAAAGTTATTTCTGGGTAGCATTTGGTTAATTGTAGCTGGTAATTCCAGCAATGAATTCAAATATTTATCCATAATTATTTTGTTTGTTTTCAGTAAATCTATAATATTTTTAATAAAATATTTATGATTTCTCAAAAAAATAATTATATTATTGAGATTTTAATAATTCAATAAATTTTTTGATGAACCGCTAATGGCATTCATTTATCAAATCTCCACAAAAAAAACATTATAATCAACGGGTTATAGAATGGTGGTTAAGGGAGAGAAAATCGAACGATTTACGGAAAGGTTTAAAAAAATCAATGAATATTAATCGTAACCATTTAGCTCTCACCCTAATTTTTTCTCTTTGTGGGTTCAACTGGTTTTATTATTCTCAACAAAGGTCACAGGAATAATAATGGTAATGTTATTTATGGAATATTGCCCACAAGTTATATATTACTTTACTAACTTGATTGATAGTTCTTGATCACTGGCCTTAACCGTTAGCAAGTAAATACCCTTGTTTAAATTAGCTAGATCTAATCTAAATGCATTTGATTTTGGTGTAGCGCGCAACACTTCACGTCCAGTAAGGTCAAAAATGCCAACAGCGTCAACAACGACAGCTGCACTTACATGAAGTGTGTTTTTAACAGGGTTGGGGTAAGCAACAAAATTAAACTCGTCTATTTCCCCAACACTTAGTGGTGTTCCTTTGTATAAATAAAAATTATCATACCAAACCTCGTTGTTGAGGTTTGAAGTTATAGCAATCTCTTGAAACGATGTATGAGCTGTTAGAGATATTGTACCATCAAGAGAAATCCACTCCCCAGTACTATAACCAGTTTTAAACATGTGATTAACCTCTAAAGGATCTTGACCGCTCGTATTTAAAAACTTTAAATGGAATACAGCATTATCTAAATCTCTTCCCGATTCAATATATACATCTACATGATAATTTGTAAAAGCACTTGCATCAACTGCAGCATTTAATTCAATACCCTGGCACGATTTATCTAAGAATGCTTGAGTAGCGTTTCCCGCAACAAGAACTTCATTAACCGAGCTAGAACCACACCAGCCAGCGTCAAAATTACTGGCAATATCTGTATAAGCATCACTGTATAGTGAAATAACATCAGAAGCATTGCGCGCAGGAGGAGTTGGTGCTGCAGTTACAGGCAAGTTGTCAATAAATGATACGCTGTAAGTCCTTGTTGTTGAACCGTCTGTAGAAGTTACTTCTACAGTAGCAGAGCCAGGAATACTAGTAGCTTGGTTGATTAGAACCTGTGCTTCTGAAATAGTAGTTGTTGCTGTAGTAATCTGAGGAACTACTGTGGTGCCTTCTGCAAGATTGTATGTGTAACTAGTTACCGAATCAGCAAAGCCTTCAATGGTTACTCCATCTACTTGTAAGTCAGAAAGTGTGGCATCAATTTCGGGAGGAGTCGGCGCTGTGGTAATCACGAGATCAGAAATAGTTATAGAAACATCTCTCTCAACAATGTACAAAACAGCAGAATTAAAGGTGTTTGCCCCTTTAGAGTCTAGTGTTATTGAATAAGTTGCTTCTCCAGAAGTTATAGCTTTATCAGGCACGTTGTATGCTGGCTCTACATTTGGATGTGCATTAGCTTCAAATCTAAACCTTAAAGTAGCATTATTACTGGCAATGGCCTTAAACGAAATTGTTCCACCGTGAGGAAAAGAAAGAGGGTAAATTTCTTGATTCTCATTTGCAAAGCCAGCCCAAGCTTCTGCACCCGAAGGAAAATTCATTACTTTGGTATCCGAATTGTATACTGCGCCTCCGAAGGTGCCAGAGTAGACAGGATAAGATAATTTTTGTGCCGATACTATCACAGGTAGAAATAGTATTCCTATTAATAATTTCTTAGTTAGCATTTAGTAAATATAGATAATAAAAATTAAAACATTTTAAATTTCCATAAATCCCTTTTAGGAAATACAGCAAACTGTCCTTTCAGTACAGGCGTTTTAAACAACAAAGCGCAATCAAGTAAAACTTGTTGCGCTTTTTATGTATTAAAAACGTAACGAAGTTACGCTTGATCGTGAAAGTTCGAGATTTACTTTATAAAAATCCAATTCAGATATTTTTCAAATTGACTGTTTATATTGGAAAAGGAGGTCAAAAAACAAATTTTACATTTAATTCCATTTCATATACATTTGATAATCAGTTATTTACAGTAGATATAAAAAATAACTTTTAGACAAAAACCTTTGTCATTTGTTCAATTATAGTTTATTGTATTCTATCTATTTTTTCCATATAATGATATATAGATTTATTATATAATGAGTATGAAAATCTTTGATAAATTGTATTATATTTAGATATATGAATATCAATAACAGAACAATATATTGTAAAGACAACTTAGATATACTTAGAAATATTGATAGTGAATGTGTTGATATGATTTATTTAGACCCTCCATTCAATAAGAAAAAGTCCTTTACTGCACCAATAGGAACAACTGCAAGAGGTGCATCATTCAAAGATATTTTTGGTAAAGAAGACTTCAAAGATGAGTGGAGAGAAGAGTTTAGGGTTGAAAATAAGGAACTATTCAATTTTATTGAATCTATGCAGTTTTATGCTAATGACAGTGATGTAGCATACATTGCATATATGGGAATCAGAATAATAGAATGTCATAGGATACTCAAAGATGATGGTTGTCTATTCTACCACTGTGATGATACAATGCAGCACTACATTAAAATTATGCTTGATATAGTTTTTGGAAGAGAAAACTTTAGAAATGAAATAAATTGGAAAAGAACTTCTTCCCATAATGATGGTTTAAAACTGGGAAGAATAACTGATGCAATACTATACTTTGCTAAATCAAATGACCACTTATCAAAAAAAGTATATATAGAAAGACCTAACCCTGAAGACTACTATGAGTCTATTGAAACTGAAACAGGGAGAAGGTATACAAGAACAAACTCACATGCACTTGAAAGGTCAGGAGATTCCCCTAAAGAACTAACCTTTAATGGAAAAAAATATATAGCACCTGAAGGCAAAAGGTTTAGATGGAACCAAAAAACACTAGATGCTGAAATTAAAAGGAACCCATTTGAATTTATATGAAACAAAAGGAGGTAAATTAAGACAAAAATACTACTTGGATGAAGACCCTGGAATTATGATTCAAGATCTTTGGGAAGATATACCTTCAATGAACATGTCAAAATCAGAAAGAACTGGTTATCCTACTCAAAAACCCATTATACTATTAGAAAGAATAATTAAAATCTCAACAAATGAAAAAGATTTTGTTTTAGACCCATTTTGTGGTTGTGCTACTGCTGCTGTTGCTGCAGAAAAACTCAACAGACAATGGGTAGGTATTGACATAAGTATAAAAGCATTTGAATTAGTAAAACAAAGACTGAAAGAGGAGGTTGAGGGTTTTAATGAAGATGATAAACAATATGATGTATTTGGGTCTAATAAACCAATAAGTTTCCAGACTGAACCACCAACACTTAGTAAACACAGTAGTAAACCTAAAAAATACATATATATCATAAGTAACCCAAACCACATAGGTTTTAAAGTGGGAATTGCTAAAAATGTAAAACAGAGACTAAATGGATACCAAACATCTGACCCCAATAGAGCATTCAAGTTAGAGTTTAGTATAAAGACTGAATTCTATAGAGAAGTGGAATCTGAGATACACAAGCACTTCGATGCAGACCATGAATGGATAAGGGAAATAGAATTAAAAATAATAATCAAAAAAATAAAGTCTCTAATAAAAAACCATGATCAAAAGTAAAATTTCTACTATAAATTTTTTCATAGTTTTAGATAGAAGTAAATTTTCACTATCTTAAATAAAAAACCCCACTATTGAAGTGAGGTTAAAATGGTGGAGCAGAGGGGAGTAATATCGAACTATTTTAGGGAGGATTTTCTAATATTCAATGAACTAATCGCGAAAGAATAGAGTTCGGTAGTTCTAATCCAGTATGACCCACAAAAAAATATCCATTGATAATCAACGCTTTACAAAACTAAAAGTGTTCCCAAATGTTTGACTCGAACTAGTGAAAATATTTATTCCTTAATTAATCTTTCAAGATTTTGCAAACTATCCTCATCAACAATAGTAATTCCATCAAAATCTAAGATTAAACCCCAATCTAACCAACCGATGTCATGTGCCTCAACAACTTTTGAATTTCCACTAGATTTTAGTAATCTTTTTTCATCCTGAGAAAAAAGAGAAATAGATGCTATTAAGAAAATAAACAGTAGTTGCTTCATTTTTTTTAAATTTATGAAAAATATAAAAATGTTGAAATTATTTAATTTAATGTCTTTGTTCATATTTTCAATAGCAATCACAAATGCTCAAGGACTAAAATTTACACCCCAAGAACAATTAAATGAGTTTACCCAAATTGAGAATAACACTTATGGGTTTTCCGAGGACATTCCTAGTAATTACTCACTTGAAAAATATGTTCCACAAGTATTAGAACAATCAGGTGGTACATGCGTTGGATTTTCATCATTATACTATGCCCTTTCGACTATGTATAATTTTGAATTTAACATAACTGATCCTAAAGGAAAGTTTGCCCATTCATTTGACCCTTACTTCATTTATTCAATTGTGAATAATGAGGTTGATCACTGTGATGATGGCTTGTTTATGTATGAAGCTACCGAACTTTTGTATAAAATAGGTGCTAAAAAATTGTTTTTCCCTCCTTACTTGACTTGCGAATCTAATTGGGATCAAACGACATTAAAAGAAACAGTCGAATACACTTCTCCTTATTCTCTCAAAGAATTTTATGTTGTAGATATGGAAAATCCAGATTTAATTGACTTTGTAAAAAAGATCATCTACTACGATATTCCTGTTGTTGCAGGTTTTTCAATAACAGAGTCTTTATATCCTAGATCTTCTTCATATCCTAATGGAGTAAGCAATAGCGGATTATGGACACCATCTGAACTTGAAGATTCTATAGGCGGACACGCTATGTGTATTGTAGGATATAATGATCAGATGTATGGTGGATCTTTTCGTGTAGTTAATAGTTGGGGAGATGATTATGGTGATAATGGGTTCATTTGGATTAGATATAAAGATTTTAAAAAATATGCATCTGAAGCTTATGTATTTGAGCTTAATGACAACATAAAAGAAGACTCAAGATCACAAAATATACAAATGCAGGACAATCAGTACACTAGGTTTAGAGGAGACTGGGGGTCATATGAGGGCCAAGAATTACAAAATAAATTAACTGGATTTGCAATTCAAACTACCAGAAATAATACTTACTACATGGGCTATTTCGAAGATGGAGAGTCTGAAGGGTTTACTATTTTTATTGATGATGATGGTATTTTTACTGCCAATGCTGTTGATGATAAACTGTATGATATTTCTGAACTTGGTTTTGCTGCTGACTCTGAAATTGAGGAAACAGAAATCGATTTTAAGAACTACATAAAAAATCTAAATCCTGAACTTCAAATTAGAAAAACACCAACAACAAAACTAAATGACAAAGAAAAAATTGAATTGTAGAATTAATTTTTTTTTTCTTGTAGCCATATTTTTTAGTATTCACGCTCAAGACAGTATTGACTATAGATATGAGGGACCTCCTTATTATCCTGAACAATTACTTTCAGAATTTGATACGTTAATTTATCCAATTGAATTTAAAGTAGGATTAGATCTAAAAAACTTAAAAAATCTTGAAGTTCTCGAAGACGACTACTTGGGTTCTTTAATTGTCACTTCATTTTCCAATTATCCCTCTCAATACTTGTCAAAACTCGGTGATACAATTTCTTTGAAACATTCAGATTTTTTTTCCCTCTATTTAAGGGAAAATAAAAATGAAACTTACAAAGGAGATGTCTTTTATTACGATAAAAAAACACATCCATACTTATTTAAAAGTGGTGATTATTCAAAAGAGGTTCAATTAATTGAGGGAGAGTTTGATATAAACTGGGATTTAAGTGATTACCCTTTCGATACACAATTTTTGTCTTTTCAATTTAATTCAAAAGTTGATTCGTCAATTATAGAACTACAGCCTATTAAAATGAATTTTACTGAGCCATTTTTTTTTAAGAGCTTGAAGAAAGGTTATGAGTTTAAGGGTGTATCATTTAATAAATTATACGAGAGTGATGAAAATGATATTATACTTACAAGTCCGAATAATTACAGGCCTTTAGTCAAGGAAACTTTAGAGGTTTCATATGAACTAAAAAGAGAAGGCAAATCATTATTCTTCAAATTGTTTATAGGTGGATTTTTATCATATTTAATTTCATGTTTTATTTTCTTAATTCCTTTCAAGGAATTTGAATCTAGAGTAACTCTAGCGGTTGGTGCAATTTTTGGCGCAATTGGGAACAGGTATTTTGTTGACTCTGTCATGCCAACTGTTCAAGTATTTACAAAAGCAGATGCGATATCAAACCTTATAATTTTTATGGTGGTTTTTAATATTTTGCTTATGATTCTACAGAGAAGCGATAAGACGTTTTTAAACAAGCTTCAAGATTCTAAAAAATCATTAATTTATTCACTTTATATATTTACAACTCTTACCTTAATCATTATACTATGGTAAAAAACCTCTTATTTACATTTTTTCTTGTTTCAATATCTGTTTTTTCTCAGGATGAAAAAAGATTAGCTCTTGTTATCGGTAATGCTAATTATGAAAAAGGGGAATTGAAGAATCCTGTTAATGACGCAAGGCTCATAGCATCTAAATTAGACTCTCTCAATTTTGATGTCATTTTAAAAGAAAATCTTACAACTAAAAGAGAGATGTTATCTGCTGTTAAGGAATTTGGAAATAAAAGACCAGAATACAATGTAGCTTTTGTTTACTATGCAGGGCACGGGGTTCAAGTAGATAATCAAAATTTCATGTTGCCAACTAAAGAGGTTTTTAATGAAGAATTTGATGTTATGGACTATGGAGTAAGTGTTCAAAGCATCATGAGATATTTGCAAGAAAAGACTAATGAAGTAAATATTTTAATTTTAGATGCATGTCGAGATAACCCCTTTGAAATAAATTGGAATGCTACAAGATCAATTAGCTCTGGTGGATTAGCAAGGATGTCATCGGCAGGATCACTAATTGCCTTTTCTACTGAGGCTGGTAAAACAGCTCCTGATGGAGTTGGAGAAAATAGTTTTTACACCTTAAGCCTAGCGAAAAATATGATGCTTAAGGATACATCCATTGACCAAGTTTTTAGAAATGTAAATGCAGATGTTTTAAATTATACCAATTTCAAACAAAATCCTATTGTTGCGTCACAGTTAACGGGTCAGGAGTTTTTTCTTAATCCAACAAACATTAATAATTTATTGGATGAAATTCAAGATTTAATTGACGATGAAAAATATGATGAAGCACGATCAAGAGTTGAACCTATCGTGGCTCAGTACCCTCAAAATACAAAAGCACTTGAAAAAAGAGCTCAAATATTTTATTATGTCGGTAATTATACAAGGTCGATTGATGAAATTAATTCAGTTATGGAAATTAACTTGAATGATAACAGATTATATAGTTTAAGAGGAAAAAACTTTACAAAAATTAATGAATACCAAAAAGCTGAAGCTGATTATACAAAAGCAATAGAGCTGGACCCTGAAAATGATGAGAATTACTATCAAAGAGGGTATTTTTATTCATGGACTCTTGAAGATTATGAAAAAGCAATTGCTGATTTTACAAAGGCAATAGAGCTAGACCCTGAAGATCCATATAATTATTTTGAAAGGGGCGATGCTTATAGAAAAAATGAACAGTACAACGATGCATTAGCGAGTTATTTAAAGGCAGAGGAATTAGATATTGATAAAAGCCTTGCTAAATCAGAAAGTTTGTACAATAATATGGCTGTTAATTTTTATAATCTTGGTCAATTAGATAAAGCACTTGAATATTACACAAAAGAGATTGAGATTAGCCCTAATTATTATTTGGCCTACAGAAATAGAGCCAATAGATATGCAAATGACTTAAAGGACTATGAAAAAGCTGAAGCTGATTATACAAAAGCAATAGAGCTGGACCCTGAAAATGATGAGAATTACTATCAAAGAGGGTATTTTTATTCATGGACTCTTGAAGATTATGAAAAAGCAATTGCTGATTTTAC
>Ga0213865_10002957_pt1 | contig 10549 bp, 6 predicted proteins | sample PICome_6_FD_160100 | JGI IMG/M metagenome (GOLD analysis project Ga0213865, IMG submission 160100) | Coastal seawater microbial communities near Pivers Island, North Carolina, United States - PICO282 | ecosystem: Environmental > Aquatic > Marine > Coastal | place: USA: North Carolina | collected... | reverse complement strand
TCTTTGCTTCTCTGGATTGTCACCAAAGTTTGCTTTAAACTCTTCAAATGTTTTGTTATCTAAATTTTTAGACTGTAAGAACTGGTGTAATTTTTCTAATTTATCCATATTATGATTAAGAATAAAATGTATTTGTATTCTGTAGATCTTCTCCACCTTCAACATCTTCAGGTTTATTTTTAGCTTTTGCTTGTGCGTCAACTTTTGAAATAAAATCTAGTATACCTTCAGCATCTGAAACGTCGAATGTTTCAGTATTACTTGGATCTGTTTTGCTTGTAAGTTTTAATTTATCTTGCCCAAGGACTGCTTGTTCTACTGTAACTAATGATTTTATGGCTTCATTTTTTTCTAAATACGCTTCAGCTGCTTCTTCTGTATCTGGGAGTCTGTTCAAGTACAGTGAAATATCGCTAATCTCTTTAGATACTTTACCTCTAGGTTTCACAAGTTTTCCTTCATACTGTCTAGCTCCTAAGTCAAAATCAGCCTGAACAGTATCAGCTGACTCACCAGACCTAATAACCTGAGCTATCTCCATAGCTACAGCAATGTCGTCACCCGTTCTTTCAACTGTCTTAACCAATTTTTTATTTGTATCGTAGAACTCTATAGCTGACTCACCAAATACAGGCTCTCCTAAAATTACTTTTTTAGTGTTGCCAGTGTCAGGGTCAAGTGTGACGTACTGCTGACCGCTTATCTGATCAAAAGCAGTTGTGTCTCCCTGAGCTAATCTTGTTGATATGTTGTATAACGTAGATGCCTTTTCTTTTCTTTTTAGTTCTGAATCACTAGGCTTGTATGTCTTTGGAGCCTTATAAGTTTCTTTTTTTCCTAAAGCCATCTCTAGCGCATTACCATAAGCATCTCTGGCTTTCTTTGTTTGCTTTGGAGTAAGCTCAGGTGTAGGGAATCCGTTATTCTTGTCTTTCTTTAACAGTACAGTATTCTCATCCACCTCATCTGGGTTATACGTATAGTCGTATCCCATGTAGTCTGTAAGTACAGAGAATAACCTCTGATCGTTGTTTAGAGACTTTGTTATTGTGTTTTCCTTCCACTCCTTAAACGCTGGATTATTTCTAACATTCTCTACGTCCATAGTAGCAAACGCCTCTTTCCATACGGCAGCTCCGTTTGCGTCTTTAAGTACAGCCGCATTAACATCTATAGAATCCCAACTAGATGCTTGAACCTGCTCTATAGATCTGATAGCCTGTAGGCTACTCTTGTCAATAACACCATTATCATCTACAGCTGCGAGGTATCCCTCACCAGTTTCAGATAAATATATTTGCTTGTCCTTAACGTTTATGCTATCAGCTAAAAACTCGGCCAATGCCAAGTCCCCTGTCTTACCGCTCTCTGAAAACTTCTTGAACGCCTCTTGGTGTCCCTTCATCGCAGAGTTTAACCTAGACCAAGTGTTCTTTACGTTAGTCTGTATAAGCTTGTTGTCGTTAACGGATCTTAGACCAGCCTTCATTAGGTCATGGTTTTGCTTCAAGAACGCCTTGTGGTTTTGGACCTGTTGCATCATAAAGGCATTAGCCTCTACGTCTAATCCTTGTTGATAGTCGTTAAGAGCGTCTAACTGATTGTTGTAGGTTGTTTCCAACTCAGCCTTAAGGTTGTCCCTTCTCTCAGTCTCCTTAATTATCCTATCAGAAACATTCTTAGTTATCCCAGCCCAGTCAATTACAGAGTTCTGTAGTTGTTCTGTGGTACTTCTTTTATATCCGTAACTCATGTCTTATTAAAATCCTATTGATTGTAAACCTGCCAGTTGTTGTGGAGTAAATGGTACTATTCCCATACCTAATCCAGCGATTTGTTCACCAGTATACCCCATATCTTGCATAGCTCTTCTAGCTTGCCTTGCGTTGGTTACACCTGGCCCTAGATCCATACCCCCTGCGGCTTGTAGTTCTAATGCTTTCTGGCCTCCAGCTAACTCACCTTGTCTTCTTGAGTATAGTGCGCTTTGCTCGTACGCCTTAGCGCCAACGTCTAATGCTCCTTCTACACCAGATGATATCTGCATAGCACCCATCTGATTAAGGTCTTGTGCTCTGGCTGTATCTCCTTCGGCTGCTTTTAGGTTGATTCCTGCTAGCGCTTTTGAGTCACTCATCTTCTCTTGAGCGATCATCACATCCCTTCCGTAGATGTCCTTAGCCATGTTTTGACGTATCCCCTCTGAAGATCTTACAATGCCTTCTTGAAGTCTTTGAACGCCACCCTGAAGTGCTCTTTGTCCAGACTCTCTCATCCCTTGTAGAGCAGCCTGTTGAGCCGCCATCAAGCTTTGTGTCTGTATCTCGTAAGCCTCTAAAGGAACTTGTAATGCTTCCGTCTCAACCCTTGAGATTTCTCTCTCGGCCTTTAAAACTCTTTCTTCAGCTCTTCTTGCTGCTTTCTTAGCCTCCTTCTTGGCCTGTATACCTTGGAATATACTTAACCCAGCACCTAAAAGTGCGCTTGCTGCTCCTCCGATTCCGAAAGCACCTGTTGAACCTCCGCCTCCACCGCCTGCGGCTGCTGCTGCTGCTTCTACTGCCATAGTTTATTTATTAATGATTATAAGTGCAAATATACAAAAATTTAAGGAAAACTCCTAAATAAACTTGATCCAATACCATACAGCTCAACAAAGTTAGCTGATGTGTTAGATAGTGTGTACCTTAAGAAGTATCCAGTGGTTCCGTATGACTCTACCGTTGTGTTTTTTACATAGAATAAAAAGTCTCCAGAGACAGGTGTAACACCTGAAGATGTTGCCACATCTACGGTTATCTGGTTACCGTCTCTAGCCGTTATATTTCCAACAACTGTTGGTACACCTCCTGCCAGCTTGTATACCTTATCACCTATGGATAGGATAGAGCCGATGTCAAATGTAAAGTTTAATTCTACAGCCGTGGAAACAGTTGCGTCAACAGTGTCAACACTCCCTATACCCTGTGCGGATCTAGCCTCAAAAACATTGTCGTCCAAGGTTCTTCTTATAAATGCGTAGTAGTCACCCTCCTTGAGTGAGAACCAGTTAGCATCTATGTAGCCACTCTCTAGGTCACTTGTAACCGTACAATCCCATGCAGCTGTACCCTCTAAGCTTATGGTCTTAAACTTCTTCACCGTAGACGGAGAGTCGTTTATCACACCAGTTATTGTCGAAGCATCAGGGGTTAACGCATCGTAGTACGTATTTCTCTGAGACCCTGTATTGTGTCTGTATAGGTTACCGCCTTTAAATGAATAGAAGTAGTTGTTCATCCCTACCATCATCTCTGGATAGAAGGAGTAGAACGAAGGCCATCCCTTCACTGATTCGCTGTATGTTAATGTTAGTGCCATTTATTTATTTTTAAGGTGAAACTTGAGGGCATTGAGGTGTAAGGGTCCACGTGTTCTCTCCTGAGTTAGCAGACCATATTGTAACCTTTACCTGATTAGCTATATCCGAGCTACCTGTTGCGTTCTTATTAAACGTAAGCTTAATCTGTCCGTCAGACGCTAAAGCTGTGGGTGATGGATAGTCTGCAACCACTCCAATCTGTCCCGTACCAGATCCACTTGATCTTGTCTCAGTGCCATCCGATACCGCTATATCAGAAGCCGTAAAGAATGTAGGACCTGAAGGGTTTATTGTAAATGTCTCTGCAAAGTCTCCGTCTCCTATGTACTCGTGATTGTTCACTGGTCCAGTTAGTGATGTTATCTCAGACTCTAAAGTAGCGTCTGGAAGATCGTCACCAATAAACAAGGAGTCTGCAACAATTTCGTTAACATATGTGAGCTGTATCCTAGCAGGCTTAGCCCCTACATCAAAGGTAAATGTCACATCACCAAGTACATTAGGAAGGTTCACATAAGTCTCGTATCTACCCTCTTCAGTTACTGTAAATCTAGTTAAACCTGAATAACACTCTATGTCTGGCTCAACGTAGTCCCATACTAGGTATAGGTATCGATCTCCGCTTGGGTTATTGTATGTGAACTCAGACTCGTAGCTTACACCTGGGATATATGTAATAGAAGTTTCTACATCATTTAATGTAGTCAATAAAGGCGTGAGTTGGTCTATCTGATCAGCAGTGTATAACGTGTCAGACACTAAGTATTTAAACCTGTCGTACTTCCATTCTGCTGTATCGTTGATGTTTCCAACATAGGTCATAGTGACGGTGGCGCCATCAGTAGGGAACTGACCTTGACCAGCTATACCAGTACTTGTGTGGTACTGAGACACTGGACCAGATGTAAACTCTACAGGTAGTGTTACAGGTAATGTTGATACGTTTGATCCTGGTGGGGACCAAAAACTATTGTGAGTGGATGTCAATTCATTCATGTTTTGTGTGTTCTTAACTATTCTTATTATAGTTAACGACTCATCATCCACACACCCAACTGAAAGCGTATACGTAGCGTTTGTTGGTGTCAGAGTTAATGTTGCTGTATTTACAGATAAATCATCCTTCAAGAAGTCTATAGTACCAGTCCCTGTTACTGTTTGATTTATAACTGTGGATCCGTTGTATACAAGTGACACAAGTACTGAACCCTGTTCAACATCATAAGACATAGTAGAGTCACCGTATCCACTTCCTAGATCAACAGTGTACTGTACAGGAGTACTGCTCTCGTATTGAGTTATGTCCTGTCCGCAACTTATATTATTTTCTTGTTCAGCTTTTAAGGAATCTGAAAACGTTAAAACGTACTCACCCATGTATGGATCGTAACACCCTAACTTTATTTTGTTTTTGTTTTCTATAAACCTATCCCTAAACCATGATCTCATTCCAAAGTTTGATATCACATTTAGCTGCTCATTAACGTTACCTCCTTTTAGGTTTATAACCGCCCCTCTTTTATCATCTGTAAAGAACACATCGCCTCCATAAGAGGTAAAGCTTTCTGTGTCAGAGCATCCGTACTCCTCTACTCTAGATACCTGATTTCCAAGTACCTCTGGTACAGAAGTAAGTGTCCCTCCACCTACTGCATCAGACAATATATTTTTACCAGCTAACACATAAGATACCTTATCCTCTTGAAGTGCAAGTATATCTGTCTGTCTTCCGTGAATTACGTTTATAGGTCCAAAAGATTGTTCAAGTGTTTTGAAGTTTGCTAAACCTAAGTTAAATTCGTTAAGCCTATTTATATTGGTCTCTTCGTTATATACCCCACTGTACGTTAAGTCAGCAAACCTGTGAGCTTCCTTGTATTCTTGCTCTGATACAGAGGTTACACGGGCTCCTATTTTAAATCCTGGGTCCGCTAGTCCATCTCTTATCTTGTAGCTCTCTACACCGTTTCCAAAAGAGAAACAGTCATACATCTCTAAGTCAATTATCGCAGGTGTTCCAGATGAAACAACTTGGCTCTGAATATTACCCTCGTGCTCTCTATTGCTTGTTATCGCATAACTCTTATGACTTTGGTAGTATATCTCATTATCATTATCTAGAGGTTCTGTTTCAAAAACCAAAGCGTCACCTCCCTTTATTATGGTAATACCCATCTCATTACGGTTAGGATGACCAGATCCAGACCCGTTCATACTATCAGAAAGAATCCACAACCTACCGTCTGTTCCCTCATAGAAACGAACCTTCATCTCTCTCTCGTTATTCTCTCCTTCTGGATATTCAGATGAAAGAACCTGCCAAACCCTTCCGTGGCTTATACCATTTGTGTTGCTAAGTAATCCGCCTTCTCCAATATAACCTGTAAAAACGTTAGATGCATTTCCAATGGACTCCTCAAATGTTAGTTTGTTACTGGAACTGTCAGTAGGTCCACCTACAGCTCCAGAGTCTATATATGGATTTTCAAAGTTTATGTTAACATTTTTCATGAAGTCATAAAGACTGTCGTAATCGTGATCAGAAATGTAATCCTCTTTCCAGGCCCAGTCATGGTCGTATGTACCAAACTTAAATGATCTAAACATAAGACTCACTCTACTCCCAGCTGGTATAGCGACAGGTCTAAACTCTAGCTCACCTGGATCTCCAAAACTAGGGTTTTCTTCAGACACGCATGTAAACATACCTCCTGTCCCCGCTTGGAGATGGAATTTATCAAAAGTTTCGGCCTCATCTATGTCTCTTATGTTAAAGTTAGATGGTCTAATCTTCATGTATAGTCCACCTGGGTTGGAGTCTAGTCCGTTAAACCCCTCATCCAATACCTTGATGTCTAGTATTTTAGTTTTAACTAAAGCTCCAAGAGGAGAGTCTGCATCCTTTTTTACTGTTAAAAGGTCACCAACCTTAGCCTTTGTTTGATTGTCTCCTTCTAATCTAACCCAGTATGATGTTTCTTGATTTATACCTACCCAAAAATTTGAGTATATGGTCTCATAATCAGTCTTGCTAGGCTTTAATACAAACCTATATCTTTTTGCCCAGCTTGGAGCTACACTATCTAGTTGTACACGTATTTTATTTTTAGTGTTAGACTTAGAAGCGTCAAAGAATACAGTGTTAGTTTCACAGACCTGCGCTGTTGAAGCTCTTCCATACTCATCAAGGTACTCTATGCCAACCTCATAGTCTCGGTTACTGTGTAGACTCTTTCTCTGGTCGTCAGAAAAAATTGTTGCGGTTGGAGCTGAAAATTCAAAGTATTCGTAAGCAACATTTAACGGGTTTGATATCTCTTGATACTCAATACCCATGTTTGTGATTCTTATCTCATCGTTTGTTGGGTTAGATACTGTAAAGCCCCCTTGAGAAGTTGTCCCTGAAACCACTCCATTAACTTTATTCCAGCTCGAATCTGAGACTATAGATGAAAAGAATATGTCTGTTAATGAATAATTATCGTCCGTTGTTGACCACTGATCGGTAAGCGTTATAGCATCTATAAACTCTTGACTTGTAGCTAAATCTACAGCACTGTAGTAATCTCTTGATAAAGTAAAGTTCCAGTCGTCTTGGTATTCATTTTCACTCCCTGGGTAGGGGTCTCCAGTAAACCCAGTACTAACAAGATTTATACGTATATTTATAGTTAATCCTTTTTTTAACTCAACACCATCTAAGTCTATAGTTATAAAAGATTCTCCATCAGAAACACTTAATGCTGTATCTTGGGAGAACTCACTTATACCAAAAGCACTAAAGTCAACCTTGGTGTCAATGTCATATCCGTCAACATAGTTTCCGTAGACTATTCTATTACCCATTCTAGTTTGAGTCTTAGCTTTTCTTGGTACATTATCAAAATGTCTTAGGATTTCTGAATCCTGAAGAGCTGTATATATTTTTTGATTATTAAACTTTAATGTATAGTCAGAGTTGTCTGCCCAGTTTTGATCGTTCTTATTAAATCGCTCTATAACGTTTACGGTGTTTGAGTTTGACTGCTTGAAACATATGTCAAGTCCTATGACCCTCTCATCACCAGTGTTAACTGTAACTCTTGCCTCATTAAACCTGTTAAGCATTCCTGCGTTATCAAAAGAGCCGTAGTCTAATCTAAATCCAAACGGAGTAAATCCTAGATCTGAAAACTCAGATAGCGCAGAATATTCACCGTCCTTATACTTGTATCTATATGCAAACCTAATAAACCTATCCTCTATATAGTTCTCTCCACTGTTGTTGTTTACTAAAAGAAGTGATGGAGACTCAACAGGAGGTTTAACTATAACAGATATATCGTCTTCATCAATCTGATCAACACCAGATACGGGATGTGGATACGATCTTGTTACGTTTATTTTTCTTGGTTGGTTGTAGTTGTCCGTGAAAAATAACAGATCATCTATAAGGTTTATACCATTTACAAGATTATTTTCAGAAAAATTTAAAACAGACGTGCTTACTACGTGCTTTGTTAATACAGCTGTGTTTTCGTTGAATGATACTATCATGTCAACATTATCACTGGTAACAAACCAGTATATGGTTTCTCTTTCTCCATCTTCAAGAGCGCCTATACATACAGGGTTTGAAAGAAGTGATCCATTGTGTGTTAATGAAACTAGTTTTTCTGTACCCTTAGCATTTTCAGCTGATCCAGCCTCTGCACCCTCTGGTGATGATATACGAATGTTCATCGCATCGATGTACTCACCAGGTTTTAAAAGTCTCTCATCCAAGGATTTATTCATCCTGGACCCAATAAAATTCTTATTTACCTTCATACTACTTTATCCATTTATTTTGACCTCTCATGTTCATGAGTAGTCTACCAGGGTGAATGTTGCTTAATCTAATCTTTGCGTTTCTTAACAAAGAACTCTTGTCTTTTCTAGCCCTGTTCACGATGTATTCTTGTACACCAAATTTAGAGTTTAATATCGCATACTTAATGTACGCATATATGTAGTCTTCAAATAGTTTGTTTACACTAACCTTAGAATCGTCTCCACCCTCCATACCGTCTGATATGTACTCTATGACCACAATCTCATCCGTCATGTGTGAGCTAAAGTTTATTACACCACTCGCCTTGTCGATCTTAAATGTTGGGTTTATGTTTGCAGTCTCGGAGTTACTTCCGTATCTACCTCCAATAGAAAAGTCAAATATCCATTGACCATCTATGCTATACCCAAGGCTTCCGTGAAACTTTCCTTGTCCTAGGTATTGTGTTTTTTGTAATCCGTCTAACCTTGCTCCATCCAATAAAGATGTTCCAATAAGTACATCCCCATCCTGATCAAATAGAACCCTACAGTCGTTATCCTGAAGGTAACTCTTTGCAAAGTTGGTCTGTACGTTTTCAGTTAGTGGAAACAATGTTCCGTCCTTGAATAGTGATATCCTGTTCCAGTTCACAAAGTCAGGAGGCAAAACAACTCTCAAGTTGTCACAGACAGTAAGCTCTACTATCTTAGTCTCCTTCATTGCGTCGTAGTTAAGTTCTTGTATACCTCTCTTTGCATGAAATAATACATTATATCTTTCAGCGTTGTTTACAAGCTTGTCGTTCCCAACATACATCAACATAAAGTTGTTAACTATATCTGTAAGTGACGTATACTGGTATGATCCCCAATTAGCATCCTCTGGGAGGTTACCGTTATTTTCGTAGTATTCGTATCCTGTTAAGTATGCCATTATCCTTGTTTTTGAGTTTCTTTACCTTCTTCGTTTTGACCTGCTACATACAAGTCTTTTTCTCTTATAGAAATTCCAGCGTACTGTAGGATCTTAGCCACTAGCAATGGTTCATCCTCTGGAGGTAGTTCGAAGTCCTGATAATCAGAGTTAGACTGATCAAATATAGGTTCTCCACCAGAAAGAGAAACGTAGGTCCATTTAGGGTCTAGAGGCTTTCTTATGTATTGTATAGTAACCCCAGTTGTTATTGTGCTTGGGTATACAGTAATATCTGTACCGTTCATTGCGTATGCTGGGAACGACGTTGTAGGTGCTGTCAGGTTTGAAGAAGTAAGATGTAGTAGCTTACTGTTAGAAACCCTTTCTACTTCAGTGTTTCCGTATCTAACCACATTCAGTAAGTAGTAGTCACTTGGAATTGGAAATACTGGTCCGTTAGTGTCGTCAGGCGTGTTGATGGTTGAAAATATATCTATAGCCTGCTCAATATTTTTTACATGATCGGAGTATCCTGTCCCTGACTGTCTTAAGTTTTGCTTGGTAATCCACTGGCTGTATCTATAGAAGTAGTCTTCAAAAATATCAAGCTGTGCTTGCTTTGCATATAAGTTAAAGTCGAAGGGAGTGATGTACCCGAAGTTTTGTTTGTTAGCTACCGCTAGTACGGTATTCCTTACGCTGTTTATCATCTCTATAACAATTTATGCAAAGATAGTAAAAATAAATAAACCCCTCCGTTTCTGAAGGGGTCTACTCTATGTATGTAATTTAATATTACTCCTGTAACTTATTCTCTAGCATAGTCATAACCTCTATACCCTCATCAGTTTGAAAGTATGAAGCGATGGTGTACACTGGAGACTCCCCAAACGGAAGTGTAAGCATTTTCTTTTTATTACCTCCTAAGTTGAAGTATACATCCTTATTATTGTTTTTAAGCCTTAATAAGCCCTCATCTAATAATTTTGATGCTAAGTTCTGTAGCTTAAGCATTGGATCGTTTAGAGTGTCTAAGAAGTCTTCTGGTTCGTTCTTAGCATATAGTCTAACATCTCTCTTAAGTTCAGATGTAGACATCTTGTCTATATTCATCCCTAATACAACTCTCCCAATGGTCTCTAGCATCTCTAAAGGCAGGTCTCTAGCTTGTAGCTGAGCCTCTAATTGATAGTCTAAGCTTTCAACCTCAACAGAAGCATCTCTCTCTGTATCAACCTCCTCAAAGACATTCCCATTGTCAGGATGTAGTGATAAAAATTCTTGTAGTATTACATTTGTCTTGTCAACATAAAGCATACCGTTCTCAAACACAATAGGCTGCAAAATAGCATTACCATCCTGCTCATCCTCGAATGGGCTTTTTTGGTTTGATGCATACCTCAATGCTCTGTTTGACTGTCCGTCAAAATGTAGTAATGGTTTTCTTGATGAGTTTCTTGTTCTAATTGAATGACTCA
>Ga0213865_10002956_pt1 | contig 10551 bp, 8 predicted proteins | sample PICome_6_FD_160100 | JGI IMG/M metagenome (GOLD analysis project Ga0213865, IMG submission 160100) | Coastal seawater microbial communities near Pivers Island, North Carolina, United States - PICO282 | ecosystem: Environmental > Aquatic > Marine > Coastal | place: USA: North Carolina | collected... | reverse complement strand
AGACATTTCAGAGCTCGGTATTGTTCTGACCGGTGGCGGTGCCTTGTTGCGGGATCTGGATTCCAGGCTGGCAGAGGAAACGGGATTGCCTGTTCTAGTTGCCGAAGATCCTCTGACCTGTGTTGTGCGCGGTGGAGGCATGGCGCTGGAGATGATGGATCAGTATTCCCTCGACCTAATGTCTACCGAATAAGACGCGTCGACTTAGAGTGGCGACGTACTGCTCATGAGTGCTCTGTTCAGCAATGACCGCTGGCTAGGTGCAAAGGTCACCGTTGCGGTATTGACTTCGCTTGCTCTGCTTTTCGTATTCAAGGATTCCAAGGCGATCGGTTACGTCGAGAGTCTGGGGCCTGATATCACTGACTTGGTGGACTTGGTGCTGGATGTGCCGTCTGCGATCGGAGATCGCGGTCTGCAGTTTATGGAGTCTAAGGCCGAGCTGCGCGAGCGCATCACTGAGCTCGAGAGTGAGAATATTGTGCTGAGTGCTCGCGGACAGCGCCTCGAAGCACTGCTCGCAGAGAATCGGCGCTACCGCGCCTTGCTTAACTCATCCACCGCGTCTGATCCCGATCTTACGGTCGCAAGGATTGTATCTGTTTCGCCCGATGTTCAGCGCCATTTGGTGACCGTTGATCGAGGCGATGCCGACGGGATTCACGAGGGCGACGTTGTTATCAATGCCTCGGGTGTCATGGGTCAGGTAGTGAACTCCGGACGGTTTGCGAGTCAGGTGTTGCTCATTAGCGACGCGTCACACGGACTTCCGGTGCTGAATAACCGAACAGGCTTGCGAGGGGTGGTTGAAGGCACGGGTCGACTCGACCGTCTTGTCATTAGGAATCTCGCGAGCACCGCGGACATCGTCGAAGGCGACTTGCTTGTCACTTCGGGGTTGGGGGGACGATTCCTGAGTGGTTATCCGGTTGCAACAGTGATGGAGACAGAGGTCTCTGGTGATGCGGCCTATCTGACGGTTTGGGCAGATCCGCTTGCTGATCTGGATCTGGAGAGTCTCGTGCTTATATTGCATTCCGAGCAGGATACACCTCAGCCTGCACAGGTCGACAGCGCAGCGGATGTGCAGTGAACGAAGATTCAGGTTACGGCCTACCAATAGTTAGTTTGCTTTTGGCGACCATTATTTTTCAGTGGGTTGCTGGTGGCTTCTCCAGTTATTGGGCACCGAGGCTCGTCGAGCTGACAGTGCTGCACTGGATCCTATGGCATCCAGAGCGATTCGGTATTGTTTGGGCATTCGGAATCGGAATCTTGATCAATCTCTTGGAAGGTGTGCCCTTGGGTTCGGCGTCGCTGGGACTTGTGGTGGCCGCCTACTTCGTGATCTCTTATCGGGAGACCGCGCGACAATTGGATCCGGTTTTGCAAAGCCTGATGGTGTTTGTGCTGCTCGCTATTGCAGCGGCTACTGAAAGTGTTCTGCAGGCTCTAGCCGGTATTCCGACAACCGATCTGAGCTATTTACTGGGTGTTGGTATCTCCACGTTGATGTGGAAGCCGCTGTCTGAACTGCTTCTCTTACTTACTCGAAGGTTGGCATAACCATGAGCGAAGTGGTCCTCGCCTCCGCGAGTCCCCGCCGCCGGCATTTGTTATCACTATTGCTTGCCGACTTTCGGTGCTTACCGATGGATGTGGACGAGTCAGTTCTAAAAGGAGAGACGGCGGAAAGATATGTTTTGAGACTCGCGCGCCTGAAGGCACAAGCAGCGCTTGAGTCGGGCCGAGTGGTCGTCGGGTCGGATACCACTGTATGCCTGCGCGGTGAGTTACTTCACAAGCCAAAAGATTATGATGATGCCTACGGAATGCTTTCGCGATTAAGTGGTCAAACACATCAGGTGTATACCGCGATCGTGATAGCAAAAGACAAAATGATTCGAGATGCAGTAGTAAGAACAGACGTAGTATTTGATTCATTAGATGACCAGCTAATCGGTACTTACATCAATACCGGCGAGTGCTGGGACAAAGCGGGTGCGTATGGAATCCAAGGCTTCGCTGGTAGTTTTGTTAAAGGGATAAACGGCAGTTTCAGCTCAGTGGTAGGGCTTCCCTTGAGAGAGACGCGGCAGTTACTCAGCGAATTTAGTGTCGAGCTGACACCCGCAGGCAGTAGCCGGAGCTCCTCTAATGCTTGAGCGCCTCTATCAATTGCTAGGTGCACTAATCTGGAGGACTATCCTAAGCCTTCTTGTGATGCTAGCGATTGTTGTTAGTGCCGCCGGGGTTCTTACGCCCATGCTGCCATCGGCGAATTCTGCGGTGGCTGAATTCATCGAGGACCGAACTGGATTGCGGATTCTGATCGGTTCGCTCGATGGGGAAATGAGAGGTTTTCGACCTAGGGTTAAACTACAAGATGTACAGATCATTGGGCAATTGAGTGATGATACAACGGCTGTATTCGGTGCCAGTTCGGTCGAGCTAACCGTCAACCTGTGGCGTAGCCTCATTCAATGGCAGCTGGTAGTGGCCGAGCTGTCAGCATCTAACATCGATATGCCCGCTGCCGTTGATGGTGTGGATCGCAGTATCGTTATCCCGTTTGATCCAAATATTTTTGCCACCGAAATCGAGCGAATCGAGTTAGATGCAATGCGAGTGACACTATCGCGTCTCTCGGCACCCAAACAGCGCCCGCTAATCTTGGACGTGCACTTAGGTCTCCAGCGGCTTGGTAGCGAACGCAGACTGCAGGTGGTTGCTACCGATATTGCGCAAAACCGATTGATAGCCTCGGGATCCGGTTTGGGTAACCCGTTGCAGTTTGGTCGCTTCAATGGGCAATTTACCGGTCAGCTTCAAGCGAGAGATTTGTCCCCGATCACAAAGTTCCTGGGGGCCGATATTTCCGGAGAAGGTGTTGCCAACCTTTGGGTTGAAGCAGCATCAGTAGGGATTGAAACAACGATAAATGCGGAGCTCACTAATGTCGCTCTGCAGCAGTCAGCTGGAGAAATCGATCGTTTGACTCTGCTCGGGGCGGGGACATTTGACGGCGTTAGGTCGGTTTTTTATTTGGCTGAATTGAATGCAAGTGAGGAGGGTAGAGAACTAGTTATCCCTCCCGTATCGATCGAGATGGATGCAGAGGTAATAGACATCCGAAGCAAGGCACTCGATCTGCAAGACCTGCTACGAATGGGGCGTGCTCTGCAGCCTGCCGACTCTGAAATGATGACGTTGATATCCACGCTTGCTCCAGTCGGCGTTATGCGGGAATTAGTGGCGAGTGAGCGGCGTCAAAGCGGCGAGCGCAGTGTCGATTTTCGATTTGATGGCCTGGGGTGGGCGCCCTATAAAACAATTCCTGGTGCAACAAATCTCAGTGGTAGGGCTGAGATCAGAGGCAAGCAAGGTGACCTCACTCTGCAAAGCTCTGATTTGTCAGTCAGCATTCCGCAGCAGTATCCGCAACCAATCGAGCTTCAGGCTCTATCGGCAGAATTTGGATTGGCTTGGTCTGATACGACGCTTCAATTGTTCGGTGGTAGAGCGGTCGCAGATGCGGAGTCTTTCTCAGTGAGGGCGTTGGTTTCAGCATCTGTCCCGCTGAACGGGTTCGAGAGTGAATATCCCCAATTGTTTTTGTCTATCGCTTCGGATCACGTGCCAGTTGATGACATGAGAGCGTTGGTGCCGCAGGGTATCGATAAAGAGGTTTACCAATGGATTCAGCGATCAGTTCATGGTGGTATGGGAAGCGATGCCGCCTTCGTTTGGCGCGGCTCTCTCTTACCAAAGGATTTACGTCGCCGTTCTATTCAAGTGGGAACGAGTTTCGACGTTGAATCGCTCGAAATACTGCCGACTCTACCCAAGGCATCGGAGATCGGCGGTCGATTAGTGCTCGATAATGGCCTGGTGACAGTGATCGGCGAGGCGGCTGCGATAGGCGACGTAGGCGTCTCGGAAGCATTGGTGCAAGTCGGAAGGCGCAATGGAAAAAGCGTCCTAGTATCTACTGCTACCCTAACGAGTGAGGCGGATAGTGCCCTACAGCAATTACAAGCGCTCGAGTTTCTCGACTCTGGGTTTCAAACGGTGCTTGCTCGGACGGATGCGGTAGGCGATTTGACAGCGACCTTATCGGTTCAGCATGCGATAAAGGATCGAACTGTCCAGCCTGATGTCACGCTGCAGGTGAACGTAAATGATATCGAGCTTATTGACAGACCCTCTGGTATCAGGGGCAGTCAATGGCACGGCGATTTTACCTATCATCAAGGCCATGGGATTACGGGCGGGTTGTTGACTGGTAACTTAATGGGGTCGCCAGCTACTGTGAGATTCAATAAGCCCGATCCGGAATATCAAGTGGATTTAACGCTGGATGCGCGTGCTCGCATCGAGGACTGGCGTGACTATCTCGATGTGCCTGTCTTGGCGGAGACCAGTGGTGAGACTGATGTTCAAATGGAGTTCAGAGTTAGTCGCTCTGTAGAGCTGATCGCGAGCAGTTCCTTACAAGGCATTGGACTTAATCTGCCCGCGCCGCTGGGTAAGTCGGTGACAGAGCAAACACCCATCGCTCTGACATTTCAGCTTTCTAGTGCAATTGCGTCGTCTGTCGACTGGCCTGGTCGCCTGCAAGCTGATTATCGATCAACCCCTGAAGCCGGCTGGCGTCTATGGGTGGATCTGAGTGACAGATCGCGAGGTCAAGCTGTCGACTTTTCGTTACTGTCTGCCGGTGAAACGATCTTGGTTTCAGGAGGTTATGAAGGGGTCGACATGCAACCGTGGCTGTCATTCTTTGGTCATCAGTTATCGGACAGCAAAAACAAAGATGGCTTTGACTTGAGAGTCGCCGATTTCACGCTGGAAAATGCGAGCCTGGGGACAAGGTGGTTGGGCGACCTCAAACTGAATGCTGATGTCAGCGGAAGTGACTGGAGCCTCGAGTTCGACTCCGAATGGCTTCGGGGTACAGCCGACCGTAATGAGGACCTGGGGTCTCTGCAGGTGGCTGTCTCCGAAATCGACCTGGATTTCCTATTGGCAGGAAATGACCCCGAACAAGCTAGCAAGGGTCTGGAATTAGAGGCACTCCGACAAATGCCAAAGACTCAGCTCGCCATCGATAACATCCGTTGGCGGCAGCAAAATCTAGGTGCCCTTTCACTATTAGCAAGTTGGGAGCAATCCGAGCTCTATCTGTCGTCTGTCACCGGATATTTGGCAGGCTTTAACCTGAACAATGAGACAGCACTTCGCTGGTCGCTTGGCGAAGGTGGTGATGAGCAAACACAACTCAAGTTTGTCGCTGCACTCGATGATCCCGAGCAATTTTTCCCTTTGTTCTCGGCAGAGCCTGTCATGCGGCTATCGCGTGGTGGTGTCGATACCGACTTGTCATGGCCGGGATCTCCAATGGATTTTGGTTTGCAATCAGTGTCAGGTTTGGCCCGTCTGCAGTTTGCTGCTGGGTCTTTCCTGCCAGTGTCCTCCGATGCGACAGGCGCGCTCCGTTTTGTAAGCTTGTTTAATCTGGCGGGGCTCGTGCAACGATCTAATGTGAATCAGCTATTTGATTCAGGTCTCACTTTTGACCGAGCAAACGGAGATATCGCCTTTGATCAAGGCGTGCTATCAGTAAACGGTTTTAGTGTCAGAAATTCCGGAGGTAGTCTGAACCTAGTGGGTGCGCTCGATACCAATCGCGAAACTATCGACGGCGAGTTAAGTGTGACCCTGCCTCTGGTCGATAACATTCCATGGGTAGCGGCGTTGGCGGGAGGTCTGCCTGTGGCAGCTGGGGCTTATCTCGCCAGTAAGATCTTTGAAGACCAAGTGAATAGATTGTCTAGCGGGGTATACGAGGTCACTGGCGATATTACAGAACCCAATGTTCGGTTTGTACGAGTCTTCGATGCCAAGCCTAGCGTCAGTAGTCAGGACTCGGTGACGTCGGAGAGTGACCGCAAATAGCGAAAGAGCTTTCTGGCGTGAACTGGTGGCGTTCCTCGTTTCTTTTCTGACTGGCCTTTGCGAGCAAAGTTTCGGAGCGTCTGCCGGTCTGCTGTCGGCCAGATATCTAGCACTTCAGTCAGAGCTTCATCACCACGAGCCAACAGAGCATCTCTCGCTCTCTCGACAAGGTGCTCTCGAGCTTTGGCCTCTGTAGACTCTTGTGTCAGGTTGTCCAGCGCAGCACTCACCTTGGTTGCATCAATGGATCTCATTAACTTACCAATGTATTGCAGTTGCCTGCGGCGTCCGCTGTGATGAGTGATTGTTTTCGCTTGGCGAACGGCTGAAAGCAGAGCCTCCTCATCGAGCGATAACTTCTGTAATTGCGATTCCGACAGTCCAACGAGGCGTTCGCCTAGGGCTTGAAGTCCGTGACTTTGACGTTTCCTATCGCTCTTGCTAACGAAATCGGTATCGTCAATGTGGTCGTCGTAAGAAGTCATCCGTAGAAGTAAGCCGCCAGACCTAAGAAGGCAAAGAATCCGACAACGTCGGTGATTGTGGTGAGTACCACACCGCCCGCAAGCGCTGGGTCTATGTTCAAGCGTTCTAAAAGAATGGGCAGCGCTGCGCCAGCCAGACCAGCTGTCAGGAGATTTATCATGATCGCAGCGGCGATGATACCTCCCAGAATAATATCCTCAAACCAATACACAGCCATTGCAGCAATGACGACCGACCAGAGAAGACCGTTTAAGACGGCGACAAATACCTCTCGCCTCACCAGCCACAGCTCGGTACGGTTGTTGACCTGCCCCATCGCCATTGCCCTGATTAAAACAGTCAAGCTCTGCGTGCCCGCAATTCCGCCCATCGAGGCAACAATTGGCATTAGCACCGCGAGTGCCACAACCTTTTCAATAGTGCTCTGAAACGCGCTGATAACTGCCGCCGCTAGAACCGCTGTTATCAAATTCACTGCCAGCCATACTGTGCGGCGCGGCGCAGTTTGAGCAACTCGTGCAAAGGTGTCTCCTTCTCCCAGACCAGCCATGACCGCCAAGCTGTGATCAGCCTCCTCCCGGATGACGTCGACCACATCGTCGATCGTAATGCGCCCGAGAAGCTTCCCCTCTGCGTCGATCACGGGTGCTGAGATCCAGTCGTTCCGCTCAAAACGCCGCGCGACCTCATCATCGGGCGTCATAACATCGAGTGGCTCTCGCTCGGTGGTCATCATTTCTCTCACTGAGACATGCGGATCTGAAACCAGCAGAGTTCTGATGGGTAACAGGCCAACGTAGTGACCTTCACGGTTAGTGACCATCAGGCTGTCGGTATTCTCGGGCAATTCAATGTGGCGCCGAAGGTAGCGGAGCACGACATCAAGGGTTAGATCGGCACGGATGGTGAGGACATCCGTACTCATGAGACCACCCGCGACGTCGTCAGGAAAATCAAGGGTGGCTGTGAGGCGTGCTCTATCGCTGTCGGTCAACGCCTCGAGCACATCGTCGGTAACCGTGGCTGGCAATTCGTGAAGAATATCAGCCACATCATCGTCGTCGAGTTGCCTAACGATCGACGCAACTGCCGCGGGTTGGAGATCCGATAGGAACTGGTTTCTCAGGTCGTCCGGGAGTTCATTGAGGACATCCGCCTCCTGCTCGCTCTCGAGAAGTGGCCAAATGATATCTCGTGTCTCAGGCGGCGAGGAGTTAATGAGGTGGGCGACATCGCCAGGCTCCATATCAGCGAGGAGGCTCGCCACGTCTTGGTTAGTTCCAGAGCGAAGCGCCTCATCGACACGGGATAGAGAAAGGCTTTCTAGTTTGTGTATATCAACCATGTTCGCCCTCCTCGTGCCGAGTGTAGCATCAGACAATCATTGCGTGATTGCTAACGCAGTGAGGCTGGTAATAGATCACAATGTGTCAGCAGACGTTCAAGCCTCCGGCATGTCCCGGTGCTGCAACGCCACTTGTGGGAACTGATGTCGTAAGTCATTGGCGATGGCTTCTGCCATATAAACGGATCGGTGCTTGCCGCCGGTGCAACCGATAGCGACCGTAAGGTAGGCGCGCTGACTTGCCTGATATTGAGGGATCCAACGAATTAGCGATGTGACGATATCGCTTCTGACATCCATGGTAATGGCATGGCTCTCTAAGAAGGTTTTGACGCTCTCATCCTGACCGGTTCGCGGTCTCAAAGAAGGCTCCCAATGTGGGTTGGGGAGCATTCGCATATCAAACATAATGTCGGCATCGATGGGCGCGCCCTTTTTAAATCCAAACGATTTAACAAGGATAGACATTCTCGATGCTTGACTCGCGGTCACTCGTTCTTGGATAAACTGCCGCTGTTCATAGGGACTCATTTCGCTGGTGTCGATGAATAGGTCAGCCGCGGCTGCCAGTGGTTCGAGGAGTACTCGCTCGAGCCTTATAGCGTCGGTTAACGATCTCCCACCTTGGCTAAGAGGGTGGCGCCGCCGCGTCTCGTTGAATCGCTGATTCAATGTTTGTTCGTTTGCATCGAAAAACATAACGGTTACATCGATCGTTTTTGATAGCTCTTTCAAGTAATCTCGGAAGTCGCCCGTGCCTTCATCCTCGGTTCTTATGTCGATACAAATGGCTATTCCTTGATGTGATAGCTTGATCGAATCTGAAAGGCGGCTCACAAGACTGCTAACAAGCACTACAGGTAGATTGTCGACACAATAAAATCCTAGATCCTCGAGCTTGTTAAGCGCAGAGCTTTTCCCAGAGCCGGATGTGCCTGTGACGATCATTAGCCTCATATTCACCTACTTTGGGCTCAATTCAGTGAGCTCTGATCACTACAGTTATTGGTACGGTGCGTTTGAATCAGTGTCCTCGGGCTTTTTGCTTGTGCTTGATCAGCTGTCTATCGATTTTATCGATCACAGAGTCAATTGCCGCATACATGTCGCTCCCGGTCTCGGAGGCAAAAAGATCAGCGCCGGCCACATGAACATTGGCCTCGGCTTTGTGGCTATTGCGCTCTACGATTAATGTCATATCCACATGATCAATAGCGTCGTAATGCCTTTCAGGGCGACGTAATTTACTGGAGATGTGGTCTCTAAGACCGTCTGTGATGTCTACATGATGTCCACTAACTGTTAGGCGCATAATGCATCTCCTATTTTCCTATAAATTACTTTATATCAGCCTCTTTCGTTCATTGGAGGGGCCGATGTTCATCTGTTCTCGATATTTGGCAATCGTTCTTCTCGCAACCACGATACCCTGATTAGCTATCAGGTCGCATAATTTCGCATCGCTAAGCGGCTTTTTCGGATTTTCGGCAGTGACAAGCTTCTTGATCATGGCCTTGATAGCGATAGAGGAGCACTCGCCACCCTCGGCCGTAGCGACATGACTAGAAAAAAAGTATTTCAGCTCGAAAATGCCTCGCGGTGTGTGCATATATTTCCGCGTCGTAGCCCGCGAAACCGTCGATTCGTGCAGATCTACTTGACCCGCGATATCAGCCAAAATGAGTGGCCGCATGGCCTCCTCACCATGTTCAAAGAAAGCTTTCTGGTGTTCTACGATCTGTCGTGACACTTTCAAGAGTGTTTCATTACGACTCAATAGACTTTTAATGAACCATTTGGCTTCCTGAATATTGTTGCGAGCGTAGTCACGATCGGCGGGGCTTCCAGCCCCCAGTAGCGAAGCATAGTGATCGTTGACTCTTAGTTTGGGTGCGATATCTGGATTCAATTCGACTCGCCACCGATTATTAATCCGCTTGACGAAGACATCGGGCACCACGTACTCGGTGTCGTTTGCTTGATGGTCCGACCCGGGGGTGGGATTCAAGGACTTGATCAGATTGAATGCATCGAGGATTGCTTCCGGCGTGGTTCTCAGACGACGAGCCATTTGTTTGGGGTCCGCTGTCGGTATTTGCTCCAGATGGCGGCTAACCAAAATGCCGGCAGTTTCTCGAAACGGTGTGTCGACAGGCATTTGTCGCAGTTGCAATAACAGGCATTCGCGAAGGTCTGCAGCGAAGACCCCGGTCGGCTCGAAGTGTTGGATGCGATGCAGTACAGCCATGACTTCATCTATCTCTACGTCGTCGAGTCCCAGCCCCTCATGAATTTGCTCGGGGGTTTGAGTTAATCGACCTTCGCTATCCACAGCGTCGATGAAAGCCAGCGCAATTGCGCGGTCCGTGTCTGAGAACCGGGTTAGATTGAGTTGCCAGAGTAAGTGCGAGTGCAGTGTTTCTGGCGGTGAATCGTTATCGAGTAACTGGAAGTCCTCTCCGCCTCCCGAGCTTGCCTGAGGTGGTGCGGCGCTAGGCATTACGTCTTCCCAAGCGGCGTCAACAGGTAATTCTTGACTCGCATCAGCCTGAGGTTCTGGAGTGCTGAAGTCGACTGCTTCGCCATCCCGCAAGGTCGGGGTTTCTTCAGAGGAAGGCTCTTCCTCCTCGAGCAAGGGGTTGGATGCGAGCGTTTCTGTGATGGTCTGTTGAAGGTCGAGTGTGCTGAGTTGAAGCAACTTAATGGCTTGCTGAAGCTGAGGAGTTAACGTCAGCTGCTGACCAATTTTAAGTTGCAGGGAT
>Ga0213865_10002954_pt1 | contig 10556 bp, 9 predicted proteins | sample PICome_6_FD_160100 | JGI IMG/M metagenome (GOLD analysis project Ga0213865, IMG submission 160100) | Coastal seawater microbial communities near Pivers Island, North Carolina, United States - PICO282 | ecosystem: Environmental > Aquatic > Marine > Coastal | place: USA: North Carolina | collected... | reverse complement strand
CCAGATTTGGTGCGCGAGCGCTCTGGCGGGCTTGAAAATTGACGCATCGGTGCCGGCCTTTGATAAAAATATACCAAGCTAGGTCGGTCATTCGAGGTGATATTGTCGGATTTGCGGTAGCAATAGCGCCGATCCTGCCCTGCCTATGAAAAGGCCGTTTCCCGCATACATGTACGATTCGTACAAATCAATTAATGATCTGTTTTTGATGAATTTATATATCGTTTCAAAGGGGCGGTTTTGGTTTTAAGAACGGCTTTAAAACTGCAATAAGCAAGGCGCTGACGGCATTTACAGCGATAATTAAAGCGGTCGTGGAAGCGGCAACAAGGCTCGCCAGGTTACTGCTGTGATTAACGCGCGACAGGCGGAGCTTAGAGACGAAACATCTCGACCAGTGGTCGTCTGGGCGTGTTTGGGCTGGCATATATAATCGCGCTTGAAATGCCGACGAGCCAGATCGCAATCAGCATATGATAGATGTGGAAGCTGAGGTCCGGACCCAAGACCGGCGATCGCCTGACAGCCATTAGGCCAAAGATAAATAGGCTCGCAATAACACCATGCGACAGCTTTATATTCAGTGGCTGATGTGATGGTATCAAACATAGGATAGGCAGGATTATGCCGCCGGCGAGCAGAACCAGCATGGTGATTGCCGGCAGCCATAGAGATATTAGGGTGAGCCCGGCTGCTGTCATGATAACGAACGTCTTAATATTACGAGAGAATTCGGTTTCGCGTAATGCGCCCAGCATGGCGGCCAGTAGCAAACCGGTCGCCAATGTGCTGCCCGTCTGGGTCAGGAAGGGGTGAATAGCGCCAAGCGTCCCGCTCAATCGCAGACCAAATCGCGCGGCGCCAATTAATGCGACAAGGCCGAGAATGCCGATGGCTATGGCGGCAGTGAATTGCCGTTGCCGCTGCAATGCGTTGATGCAAAACATTGCAGATATTACGATCAATAATTCGGACAGGGCGTAGTGAGGCGGCATTCAGGCGCCAAACGTCTGGTTTTGTTGTAGGTTTTGTGCAGCTTCGCGCTTTATATCGAGTGAGGTTTGCCGGGATCCGTCATGGCTCCAGCCTGGTTGTGCCACGACATATTTTAGCCGGTCCGTCCAGCTACGATTTGGGCCGACAACATCTTTCAGCAGCCCCCAATATTCATGAAATATGATAATTATGGGATTGTAGGTCTCGAGATCCTTTACCAAACCGTAATCGGGTTTGTCGGTAAGGTCTTCCGCGGCAAACGTCCCGAACATTCTGTCCCAGATAATCAGCGTGCCCGCATAATTCGTATCCAGATAACGCGGATTCTTGCCATGATGGACGCGGTGGTGCGACGGCGTGTTAAAAATAGCTTCAATCCAGGGGTGTAATTTGCCGACCAGTTCTGTGTGCAGGAAGAATTGATAGACTGCGTTCAAGGCCCCACAGAAAACGACCAGAACCGGATCAAAGCCAATTAAAACCAGCGGGACCTTTAACAGGGTCGTGCCGGTGAAGTGTTTCGTCCACCCCTGTCGTAATGCGACGGCGAGATTGAAATGGGTACTGGAATGATGCGTCACATGCATGGCCCACGGCCATCTGATGCGGTGCGCCATTCTATGATGCAAATAATAGCGAAGGTCGTCGAGTATGAAGCATAAGATAATGGCTGATAATGTCAGCGGTATATCGGCAATCCGATACTGGGCCGCCCATAATAACAGACCAAGCGTCAGAAAAGCCGAAGCCCCGTTTGTGATGACGCTAAACAGTCCGAGAAATATACTCGTCCCGTCATCTTTCATGTCCAGATCACCCGGAACTTTGAAGACCTTTATGGCAAGGGTTTCAAGAAATATGGCGCCGAAAAAAAACGGAATGGCGATCAACGTAACTTTTGATGCGACAATGTCCTCTAAAAGCATAAGGCCCCCTCGTCATGCAATAACTGCACTATCTTTATTGACTTCGAATACGACCAATGATTTCTGATTTAAAGTGAATAATAATCATAAAAATATAATTAATTAGAATAAATGTTTGATTTGCGGCTCCTTAATCACTTTGATGCGGTCTTTCGTCATCGAAATTTCTCCAAAGCGGCTGAGGAGATAGGTCTGTCACAGTCCGCCTTGACCAAAAGTATTAAGTTATTGGAGGCGAGCTGGGGCGTGGAGCTGTTTTCCAGAACAACACGGACTGTCACGCCGACTGAGGCAGGCCACAGGCTGAAAGCTGCTGGCGAAGATCTGTTGGCGCATGCAGAGACGGTAAAGACCCAAACCATCGGCGGTGAACGTATTCTGCGTGTGGTAACGGGCGCTAACGTGCTTGAAACATTCGCTCATAAATCCATTGCGCGGTTTCGCGAGCTTTATCCGAATACAAGGGTTGTTATCCAGACCCTGCCACCACGAAATGCGATGGAAGAGCTTATGCGAGGCCGGGTTCATGTTTTGATGTATCATTCATTAACCGTTGCCTCGCTTCCGCATCCGCAACGATTAAAGACTCGAGAGATATATTCAGCGCCGTTATATATGTTGTCGCGGAAAAATCATCCGGTGCTGGGTTCCGATATGACCCTAGAGGCAGCGTTTGCCTTCGACTGGGCCGCTGTAAGCCTGGATAATCTATTTATCAGGAAACTTTCCGAGCCTCTTCAGGGCTTGATCGAAAAGTACGAATTTCCGAAATATCGTCTATTGAGTGTAAATGCCTGCATCGAACTGGTACGATCCTGCGATGCCTTGGCATTTGTTCCGGCGTCCGCAGTTGAATACGTGTCGGATCGCGATGAGTTTGTGCTGAGTGAAATGCCCCTGGAGTTGAATTTTTCGGTTTCCGCCGCGGCGCTTAATGAGGGGTGGGACGACCCAATGGTCAGCGATTTCATCAAGACCTGTTCAGAGCTTTAATGGTGCGTCGTAAACAGAACGACAATAGTTTCAGTTCGACCGAAGGCCGGCTGCAGCCGTCTTTATAATTGGAAAACGACCAGAGTTCCATACGATGGTCGTTTGCCGTTTCAGTTCAGACGTTTAATCCGCTGTGTAGACGATTTCGCATACTTCAACGGAGTCGTTTACAATTTCCCGACCGGTCGCGCCAATGCCGGACATTGCCTCGGTATACCAGCCCGGTGCTGCGTTCTGGGTTGCCATGAGGGCGCCTAGCCTGTGTGCATCCGGCGCAATAATCCGGACGGTAACAACCCCGACTTCATCCGGGCCGCTGACCGGCGCAGTAAGAACTGCCATGATAATATCGTCAAAACCATTGGCGTGCATCGCCGCTTCCATCGCAGCAATCGCATCGACATAAGCCGCCGTCTGATTGGTTTTAACCTTGTAAACCCGCTCGACACCGGGGTTCAGTTCAAAATCATTGGCCGGAACATACATTTCGGAGTCGAGGATTGTCCGCATTTCAGAAATTGGCCCGCTGGTAGGAGCACCAAGGAATTTGATGCCGGCATGCATGGCATCGCCCATGCTCGCATAGCCGGTCCAAACAAACATTTCACCGTAATATTGCGAGCCTGCAGTGGTTCTGCAAACCCCTGCAACTTGCGCGTCAAGCGCCGAGAATATAGCTGGATTTGCCTTAAGCGCTTCGACATAAGTTGTCTGGTCTTCCACAGCCATGTTCAGAACATTGAAAGCGCCCCGGTCTTGTGCGTTTGCCGCACCGGTAATGGCCATTGCGGCCAAAGCGGCAGTAATAAGTTTTTTCATTTTCATCCCCAATTTAATTTCATCAAGCCAGTCGTCTGACGCTTTTATGTCTGGCTGTTTGATGAAAAGTTTTGCTTTGCGTCAGATTGTGATCCGGCATGATGGCGATACACTATTCTGCCGGTACAACATCGTGTGGGTTGCCGTCATATCTGTCTTTTGACGATATCGCGACACGCCGTCGGGCGCTCGAGAGTTGCGATCTCCTTTGCAAACCAGCCTGGTTGAGCTGAGATGTTATCAAGCGATACTGGTATGTCCATCCTGCTGGCGGGCCGGATGTCACTATTTTAAAGCAGCATTATGATGACAGTCCTATGGCCAGAGACCGAGAGCGGTCATAAGCCCCCGCAAACCAAGGCCAACGCTAACTATAACGACCGCTGCGCCCAGCAAATTGGCGCGTTTTGAGTTTGCGTAACGGCCAACCAGCGCCTGCTGGTTCATGACATAGAGCAAAAAGGCTGCCATGACAGGCAATAGCACGCCATTCGCAGCCTGTGCGGTCAGAATCAATAGGAGCGGTTTAATGCCCAGCGTGCCGACCAGAACGCCAATGCCGAGGATTGCTAGAGACGTCAGCTTGGTCACCCGTCGCCTGTGGGACGGGTCCTTATGCGGTAGAATTTCCGACACCGCGTAGCCGGCCGCGAGCGGCGCGGTGATTGCCGATGTCAGGCCTGCGGCGAGCAGGCCGAGCCCAAGTAAATATCGTGCCCAGGGACCAGCCACCGGCTCAAGCGCGCGCGCCATGTCGGCGGCGTTCGTGACCTCTAGCTGACTGCTGAACAAGGCCGAGGCAGCCGTTGCCAGTATTAGCAGTGATACGAGGCCGCCAAGGCCAATTGACAGTATCGTATCAGTCCTGGCGTCACCAATTTGATCCGGTGTCCACCGGCGTCGCGCAGCGGCGGCGTGCAGGAATAGATTATATGGCACCACAGTTGTGCCAATCAGTGCGATGGCGGTCAGAGTGCCACCCTCGGGGATACGAGGAACCAAGCCACTCAGCATTGCAAACAGGTTCGGGCGGGTAAGCAGCGCCGTGCCGAGGAAGGCGAGGCTCATAATCACAACCAGACTGATTAAAAGCCGCTCAAGCGTTTTGTATCGTCCTAGTATCAATGCGGGGAGTGCAGCAAGCGCAATCGCGAGAACATACCAGTGACGCGTAAGGAGATCGGGTCCGAGAATTGCCTCAGCGCCGAGGGCGCCGCCGACAAGGTTGCCAGCTTCATAGGCAGCGTTGCCAATAGCGATTGCCACGAATACGAGCGCTGCGACCGCCACCCTTACCGGTCCCGATGGCAGCGTTTCCATCAGGGCCTCGCCAAGCCCGCGCTGGGCACCGGCCCCGAGCCGGGCGGCCATATCCTGCAACAGGATTGTTGACAGGGTGGCAAACACAAGGGCCCAGACCAGCACGAAGCCGAAATTGGCGCCGGCGAGTGTGCATGTTGTTACCGTGCCGGGGCCGATAAAAGCCGCAGTTACATAGGCGCCTGGGCCGATTTTGAGTTTCACCGGGGTGCTCCCGCCCCGGTTGTGCCGCGTCTTGTGGTCAGATAGGTCGCGAAACTGCCCAGCCAGTGCGAGCCTTCGTAATTGTCGGAGGAGATCGCGGCGACGCCGGTTTCGCGGTGCAGTCTGGCCGATGCCTGTAATGATAGCTGTCGCGGATCGTCAGCCGGAAGGGCGGCTGCGATACCGTCCATGGCCCAGGAGCGCGACAGGTTCACCCCGTCGAGATGCACGAGATGGCCATCATTGGGATCGATGACAATGCCGGGCGCCAGCCAGTCGCTGTCGCCAGTATGGGGGATGTCCGGCAAGAAGGCGGTCAGCCAGTTGCTAAATTCCTGCTCGGTCATAATCCGCCGCATCAGGTCGGCTTCCTGCAGACAAGGCGACAGGAAATCCGCGCCTGAGGGTTCGTAACTCAGCGGGCAATCTATATCATTCCCGTAGAAAGAGCGCGACCGCTCGACAAGCAGGTCTTCGAGCTGGCGGTCACCTACGGTTCGCGCATAATCGAGCATCAGGGCGAAACCGAATGCGCTCTGACCGTGTGTGCCAGATCGTACCGGATAGGCAAGATTGGGCAGCCATTCTATTATCCGGTCGCGAATAATTGCTTCCAGCGGTTGGAGGTGCCGACGCCATTCTTGCAGGCGTGGGTCGTCTGACTCATCAAGCTCGGCGACCAATTGAAGGAACCAAGCAAGACCATAAGGTCTTTCGAAGGAGGCCCGTTGCGGTGCTGCGAAATACGCAACTTCGCGGGCGATGTTTTCTGGCGTAAAACTGATGTTCAGTTTGGCAATAATGGCATCCGTCATCGGGCTATCATCATGGGTCTTCAGAATACGGGTCAGCAACCAGTGACCATGTACCGATGAGTGCCAGTCGAAGCAGCCATAAAATGCCGGGTAGAGCGCCCTTGGCGGTTGTGAATCAAGATCATCATTCAAGACGTGCGAAATCTTGTTGGGGTATTCTTTGTGCACGCAGGATAGCGCTAAAACCGCCATACGCTCTTCGACAATACCGGGGCGGGGCGCCGGAACCGTGATCTCGGAGCTGACTTCCGAAGCCGGCAATGTCGCACTATTGTCGGGCATATTCTGACCGCTGCAGGCGGTCAGGCATAAGCTCGCCACTAGACCTGAAATTTTTCTCATCGTCACACCCCTTGTCTATGTCGGCAAACTTTGGCGCAGAAACATAGCTGATTGCAATGGCTGTTCGTTAAGTCTGGCTGATATTGCCGCACTTTGGAGCGGTCGGGCGGGTACCGTCCAGGGCAAAGCTCGGACTTGATCGCGATTTAAAGCAAGCTGCGATAATTGTTCTTGTAAGTTTTGTCATCGATCGCACTAACCTTGCGCGATATCGACCTACATCTTGTTTCGAAAAGTTGGCAAGGAACGGCAGGCCGATGCAGAAGATTTCCTATAGGGTAGAATTTCTCGAGCGATCAGATGATCCGGACTCGATCCGGGCTGAGTATTTCGCGCATGATCGGAATGCGGCCGTGCGGGCGGCAAGGGCCCTTTCTGAATATAAGCGGGGTATCGATATCCTTGTTATTCGGGCCGAGATTGACGACAGCAAGGCTTATTTCGTGGATACGGGGCATGTTATCTTTGAAAATGGCAGCTTGAAGTCCACCCATGCCGTTTATCGATAGGTCTATATCATAGGCCAATGGATGCGTCAGGATTCGGGTTTGCGGTCCTGCCGAGGCTCGAGACCGTTGCGATTGCTGCTCCTAATATGCGGCAGTCGCATTCTCAAAAAGGCCCCCGTTTTTGGTTGTCTTGGCTTGCCGAACTGATTAGTTAAAGCGCAATTTAACGAAGGATCATGTCATATGAGCATTAATGTCGGAGACAAATTACCCGAAGTCACATTCCTTGAAATGGGTGAGAAGGGACCAGAACCTGTCACGACGGCAGACGTCTTCGCTGGCAAAAAGATTGCGCTTTTTGCGGTGCCCGGTGCCTTTACACCGAGTTGTTCTGCAAAGCACCTGCCGGGCTTCGTGCAGCAAAGCGAAGCCCTTGCCGGCAAGGGTATTGATGAGATTGTTTGTACTGCGGTTAATGATAGCTTCGTTATGGCTGCCTGGGGCAAATCGATTGACCCCGATGGTAAAGTGCGAATGCTGGCCGACGGAAATGGTACATTTGCCCAGACGCTCGGGCTGGAGATGGACGGCTCAGGTTTCGGCCTGGGGAAAAGATCGCAACGCTATTCCATGATTGTCGATGATGGCACGATTACAAGCCTGAACGTCGAAGACGCTGGCGCCTTTGAGGTGTCGAGCGCCGACTATATGCTGGGCCAGCTATAATTTATCGGTCTGGGGCGTTGGTGTCCTGTCATTCGAGATAGGATGCTGGCGACCCGGTGCCGCCAATTGCGATAATCGCCGCTTGCAGCCCGCATCACCCGCTATGACATGGGTCGGTTGTCGGCCGGTCAGATATGCACGGCGAAACATTTGCATGTACGAGCCGTTCCATGACGGGCTGGCGCTGTAAGTGGTGCTGATGTCTCGCAGAATATTGCAATAAAATAACGTAATATCAGTGAACTAAATGGATGAGGTGCCGTCAGGGATTATTTGTCCAAAAGACATCCACGCGCCTAAAACAAATCGCCTTGGTCCGGTTTGACGGTTGAGCGGGACCGCGTTTTAGCCGTTCTGGCAGGGGTGTTTTTTATGCCGGCAGACTGGTGCGGGGTGGCGGTAACCTCACCGTCGCCGAACCGCACTGCGAATGATTTCAGTTTAGCGGCATCGCGTGCCGACCTGACAAGCTGTCCTTGCGGAGCCAGCACCAGAGCGTATCCGCGCCGAAGGGTGCTTTGATAAGATAATGTTTCGAGCGTCTTCGCCTCACTATCCAGTTTTTGCGTTTTTTGCTGGAGCGTTCGCCGCATTGCGGGGTTGGCCCGGTTTGCAATGTCGGACAGTCGCCTGTGACTGCGTTTCAGGTCGGTGCGAAGCAGGTCGGGACGCAGGGCAGCTGATGTTTTGGTAAGGTGAAGCCGACGCTGTGCTGTTAGGTGCCTGACACTATTTCCGAGTTGGCTTGCGAGCAGGTCGAATTGTTGCCGCTTCACTTCCAATAATCGTTCAGCGCGGGGCAGGCGCGCGGCTGCGAAGCGGTCACGCTGTCTTTTGACGTATCTGGTCAAAGCATGCTTTTGGCGTTGTCCAAGATCCTGTAGGCTGAGGATCAATTCGGATCGCACCGGCACCGCGAATTCGGCCGCGCCGGTTGGCGTCGGGGCGCGCTTGTCGGCGACATAGTCAATCAAAGTATGATCAACCTCATGGCCGACCGCCGAGATTAGCGGGATCATGCTATTAAAAGCCGCTCTGACGACATTCTCTTCATTGAAGGGCCATAAATCCTCGATCGATCCGCCGCCTCGCCCGACGATCAGCACATCGGGGCGGTCGGGCGGATCCATATCATTAAAGCCGTCAATCGCAGCGGCAATCTGCTCGGCTGCCATGTCGCCCTGAACCAGAACTGGCCAGAGAACAACCCTAACGGGAAACCGGTCGCTGAGGCGATGCAGTATGTCTCTGATAACTGCACCGGTTGGCGAGGTCACAACGCCGATTGTGCGCGGCAAGAATGGCAGTGGCTTTTTATGGTCTGGATCGAACAGCCCCGCAGCTGCCAGCTTCTTCTTGCGTTCCTCAAGGAGCGCCATAAGCGCACCGGCGCCGGCAGGCCGGATATCGCTTGCAATCAGCTGGTAATTGGAGCGACCCGGATATGTCGACAGGCGACCGGTCGCGACAATTTCGAGCCCTTCCTCGGGTCGAAATGACAATTTACCGACCTGTGTTTTCCACATTACCGTGCTGAGAACTGATTTTTCGTCCTTCAGGTCGGCATACATATGGCCTGAGCCGGCAATTGTGACGCGGCCTAACTCACCTCTGACACGAACGTGATCATAGGTCGTCTCAATTGTACGCTTTAGCGACATCGATAATTCCGAGACGCTTAACTCGACAAGATTGGTATTGTTCTGATCAACCATAGCGGGAACTTATCCTTTCATCGCGCATGCGTCACCCGTTTTACGCAAAGTTCAGCATCAAGGGCTTGCTTCGGATCTGGCCTCGGTCCAATAGGGGCGGCATGAGAATTCTTATTGTTGGAGCCGGGGGGCGCGAACATGCGTTGGCCTGGAAGATTAAGCAGTCGCCACTGGTCGACGAGGTTTACAGCGCGCCCGGCAATCCGGGAATGGACAAGATCGGTCCATGTTTTGATGTTGATCCACTGGATTTGCATAAAATGCAGGAACTGGTGCTGCAACTCGCTCCGGATTTGACGGTTATCGGACCGGAGGCGCCACTGGCGGTCGGTCTTTCCGATGCGCTCAGGGCGCGCGGTTTTGATGTCTTCGCACCAAGTCAGGCAGCGTCTCAGCTGGAGACCTCAAAAGGGTTCGCAAAGGATCTGATGGCGAAATATGATATTCCGACCGCCGCTTATCAGCGGTTTACAGATGTCGCCGAGGCGCTTGACTATGTCGGCACGCAGTCGGCACCTTATGTCATCAAGGCCGACGGCTTAGCTGCCGGCAAAGGCGTGGTGATCTGCGACAATCTCGAAGAAGCCGAGAATGAAATCGAAGAGATGATGACCGGAAAGTTTGGTGATGCTTCAAACGCGATTGTGATTGAAGAATTCATGCAGGGAGAAGAAGCGTCAATCTTCGTCCTTACCGATGGCGATGGCGCGTTGTATCTGCCGGCCGCGCAGGACCATAAGCGGGTTGGCGATGGTGATGTCGGCCCGAATACTGGCGGCATGGGTGCCTATGCGCCGGCGCCGGTTGTGAGCGCCCGACAATTGGAACTTATTCAGACGCTGATTGTCGAGCCTTTGCTATCGGGTATGGCAGAAGACGACATGCCCTATCAGGGGGCCTTATATGTCGGCGTGATGATTACCGAAACGGGACCGAAAGTTGTCGAATTTAATGCCCGCTTTGGCGATCCGGAATGCCAGGTGCTAATGGCTGGGCTGCCAGGTGATATTGTTCCCGCATTGCTGGTCTGTGCTACCGGTGGTCTGGTTCAGGCCCATGGTGGTGTCAGTAAAATGATGGGGCTTCTCGAGTTTCGCCCAAGCGCAACAGTTGTTATGGCCAGTGAAGGCTATCCTGGTGAGTATGAAAAAGGCGCGGTGATCAAGGGCGTCGAAGCGGCTGACGATATTGACGGCGTTTGCGTGTTTCAGGCCGGCTGCGGTGTTGATGGTAGTGGCGCCTTGATTGCAG
>Ga0213865_10002951_pt1 | contig 10560 bp, 8 predicted proteins | sample PICome_6_FD_160100 | JGI IMG/M metagenome (GOLD analysis project Ga0213865, IMG submission 160100) | Coastal seawater microbial communities near Pivers Island, North Carolina, United States - PICO282 | ecosystem: Environmental > Aquatic > Marine > Coastal | place: USA: North Carolina | collected... | reverse complement strand
GAAGGTATCATTGTGTACTCGAATTCCACTTCTCTCGATAGCGTTGAATACCATTGTTGTTTTACTGTTAAAGAACTCACTATACTTAGATTTTTCTCCATTTATATTGTTTTTTAGATCCTCAAAAATTTGCTCACATACCTCATAGTGCTTTACAATTGGGATAACTTTATTTATCTCTTTATTATCACCATGTTGTCTATAGAACAAATCATGTGTTTTTGTTGTAGGTCGTATATACGTAGTGGGGGGAGTGTTAATGTCATAAAGAGCTTTTAATGGAAAATAATGTAATATTTCCTTTTTATCTCTACAATATAATACATCAAATTTTTTTAATATTTTGTCTATTGACGTATTTAACGCATTTAAAGTCTCATCATGGTCAACACATAACATAAACCCTTTATGCATGCCTAATGGTCTAATATACACTAAAGACACATTATTTTGTGCCGGATGTATGTTATTATTAAAGGGGATTACTTCTATAAATGCCTCTTTAAAACCACTATTGTAAAAAACCTTTAACTGCTCCTCATCTTCTATAAGCCAGTACATAAAACCTTTTTCGACAATATAATAACCTGTTTTCTATAATACAACCTATTTGTAATATTTATCAAATCTTCCTCTAAAATATTCTACAAAACCTCTTAATTGATTATTTTGTTGTACTCTTTCTACTGTTTTATAATTAACTTGGTATACTTCTTCTTTTACACCAGTTAGTACCCAACTTAATTTTAAAGGAAAATATAATTGATATTGAACATAAGGATCTCTACTTACATATTGGCCGTAAGTAAAAGCATCTACTTCTAAAAATTTGATTTCATTAGCTTTAGATAAAAAGTACCTTTCAAATTCTCCTAATTCATAATCTATTTCTATTGGTTTAGGATAAAATGACATAGGGGATGAAGGGGCTTCATTACTGAAATTAGAGTAATTAATTTCTTGGATAGTCCAAAAACTAGGGGAAGTGGATGATACTTCATTTGTATCAATGTCGGTTATATTTTCTTTAATATAACTTAATAAAGCATTAGGTTTATCTTGTGGGTGTTTTCCACTGTAATATTCTCCTTTAGAAGTTTGATAATAATATCCCTTATAAGGTTGATTAGTAGATGCAATTACAAATTCTCCCCCTTTGGTGTATAAATTAGATTTTATTTGAGATTGAGGATAATAATTCATTATTAAGAATATTTTAATGTTGATGGGTCAATATTATATATTTTATCACCTTTTTTAACTTGTACACTATAATGGATATGATCTAATACCCTATCACTATAATCTAAAGATAAATCTTGTGGTATACCTATTTTAGCTCCTCGTTTTATAGTTTGACCTGATTTAATAAATGAAGATGGATCTATATAAAAAATCTTTACTGTATATCCAGTATATTCTCCTGTACCTTCAATTCTTATACCAGATGTTTTTGAATTTGAAAATGCTTTAGAAATAAAAGCTTTACCTTCTATTGGAGAAACTATAGTTGTAATTCTTTCAGTAAGTAAATCAATTCCTGAATGAAGTCTTTCTTTTCTGGGGGCACCAAAACTTCCACGACCTTCTTTATCATTTCTTATTTGGGATAAAATATTAGAATTTCCTGTGGGGGAACTAAAGATTAAATTATTAGGAGCTTCTATAGTTTCTAATGTTTCAACAGTAGTTTCATCTATAAATGGAATTTCTTGTACTTTAGGGACAGAAATGGTTTCTAATCTAGTTATCCATTTATTCCCTTGTATAGAATGGTTTACTTGTTTAACTAAAAATTCTAATACATCAGGATAATTTGAAGGTAAAAATTTAGTATCTATTCTTAATTTTTGATAAATTCTTATACCTGCTATACCATCCAATTCTATGCTTAAATTTACAGGGATAAAACCTATAGTTCCTGTAGTAGGTTTATTTTTATTAATTGTATAAGGACTAAAGTAATTTTTAAAAGATGTAAAACCTCTACTAATAACTTCTTCATTAAATTCTAAATATCTACCTTTAGAATTTTCATTAAATAAATATTTACCTGTATTAAATCCTGCACCTAAAGTATAAGGTAAATAATAGTCTCTATATTCTCTAATAAGATTTCTATCAATTTTGGCTTCTTGAGATGAAATATCATAATTGTAAGCATTATAGTTACCACTACCTCTAGAAGTAATTTGCCTTTGTTTTTTTAATTCTTCTTCTCTTTGTTTCGCTCTTTCTTTTTCTTCTATTTGTTTTTTTCTTTGTTCTTCAACTGAATCTGATGAGAGAGGATCTGAAATTGATGAAAAGAATTTATCTGTAAGTCCTTTATTCCATTGGGAAAATGCAGTTGCATCTTCTCCTACAACTGTTCCTGAAGCTGCAGCTCCGATTGATATTAGGTTTGCTAAATTTGGAGAAATTTCTGTATTAAAATTAAAGCCTTTAACAAAATTTGATGTTGAGGGAAAATCATTTAAATTGTACCCATATATGTTTATAGGTGTTGATTCTTCTTCTTCTTCAGGAATATTTGAATTTTCTCCTTTTCTAAGTTCTTCTATTCCTAATGATTTTCTTAATTTATCTCTTCCTTCAAATTGGGTTTGATCAATAATACTTAATACATTAGTTTCATCATTTACTATAGGTTCTAAGTTATTAACACTACCTAAAGATCTATTTATTCCATCACATATAGCTTTTAAAAAATTATATAAACTTAAATTTCCTTTATTATCTAAATTATTTTTTAATATATTTTTAATAAAAGCAAAATTTAAATATATATTCATTAACTTACCATGATTAACACCGTCTTTAGTAGAAGAAAATAATTCCATTAATGTATAAAAAGGAACTTTGTCTTCATCAATGGGAGGATTAAAATATGTAGACTTAATAATACAAATTCTAGGATCAATAGAAATTTGATTGGGAAAAATAGACATTACATTAAGATCTTTATTAGTATTAATATCTACTATAGGAAATTTTTTATCTCCTTGATTAGTAAATTTTACTAATATATCATTTTTAATGAATTCTAACAATGTTTGAAATCTTATATAATATGAGTATTCATCATCTGGATCTCCTCCAAAAAACTTTTTGATATCTTCAAAAATAGAAGTATTGTTATAAAAATTTAAATAATCCTTATTTGAATCTGTTATTCCTTCTCTAAATTCTTTTCTTTTTTGGTATAGGTGTAAACTAATTTGGTCTTTATTTGCCTCATCATCCCCATTATCCTCTTTAGAGGGTTTTTGAAATGTATTAACTTTAAAAGATTCTACTACATCACCTAAACTAGTTAATTGAATTGTTATATCATAAGAACCATCGGGGTTATAATTCCAATTAAAATTACTGACTCTACCAAACATTGCATCATAGTTACTATCATATTTAATTCGATATTCTTCAATTTTTTCACTCATTTCTAAAGGTGTTGCACCCGTAGATTGAAACCAAAATTGTTCAGTTAAAGTAGTTCCTACAGTTGCAATATCTCCTATTTCAACATTTTCATTTGATTTATTTTTACCATCACTTTCAATATAATGGCTATTCCCCCATTCAACTAACATAGTAAATCCTAACCTTAAGTATAAGATATCTATAAGTTCAAATTGAAATTTATTATAAGCTTTTAGAGTTATCGTAGCTTTTTTTATTGATCCTCTATTAATATGTTCTACTTCTACCCCAGTTATTCCAGGCATAGGTTGAAGACCAAAATCTGTTCCTCCTAAACCATATGCACTTCGATTCCAAATTGAGTTTGATTTGGAATATCCAAACCTTCTAGTCCATTTAAAAAATTTATCTGCTATAGTAGGATCTATACTACTTTCTCCATCTTCATTTTCATTAAATTTAGCATCAAAATTAGCTTGTTCAAGACCATTAAATAATATTGCACTTGAAGCAAGTTTATACCCTAAAAAAGCCTCAGGATTTTCTAACCCTAAATTTCTTAATCTATCAATTCCTTCTTGACCAAAAGTTGATGTGTTAATTGCTTGGGGATTGTTAATATTTTCTTCATTTAATGGGGGATTGACTAATACAGAAGAAGCCATCTTAACCCAAGATAATCTTGAGTTTAAATAATTTATATATTCTTGTTTTCTTGGAGAATTAAAACCATTTCCATATACTTTTTGTCTTAATCTTATTTGATTATCTACATATTTTTTAAATGGTTCCCCTACTATATTTCCTACCATAGTTATTCATTTATTTGCTCAAAATTAGATATAATCCCAGATATATTTGAGGGAATTCTAAGCATTACTCCTACTGGGGGGAAATAAGAATTTTGAGGTAAATTAGGGTTTGCGGATGATATTACCCACCATAAGGTAGCATCACCATAATACTCAAAAGCTAAAAGATCAAATCTATCTTCTTCTTGAGTTACAACATATAAATCATTATCATTAACCTTAGGAACAGGATATTTTGTAGTTTGGTAGAATCTTTTACCATCTAATGATTTTGTTCTTGGTATAGTTTTATATCTTTTCATTAGTTAGTTCCTTGGGTATTTTTAATTGAAGATTCAGGAATAGGGGTTTGGTTTGAAGTTGTATTTTTTGTCCAATCATCATAATTTCCTTCAGCATAAACAGAAGGAGATCCTCTGTAAACTGGACCATAAGCATCAACATCTCCTTTAGATAACCCAATATATCTTTCTGCCCCGTATGCTGGGGTTTTACCTTCAAGTCCAAGTGTTTGTATTTTAGGTACAAAATTATGAATAGGGGTAAAATTAAATCCTGTTACTTTTACCATATGAGGTACTTCCATTACTTTATTATCTCTATTACCTGAATCATTAATTGCTATTTCCCAGGGGGATTCTTGAGGTACAGATAAATTTAAGTTTGTAATAAATCCTGGTTGTTCATAACACCAACCTCCTAGTGTTAAAGTAACTAAATTTCCTGCCATATACCCAGCATCAGTATAATCAGGAGCTAATACAGAGGCAAGGAAATTTAATTTTTTATATTGAATCATTATTTCTTCTTTAGATTGAGCAGCTACTGTCCAATCTAAATTAATTTGTCTTTCAAACCCTCCATAACGATAAAATTTCTCTCCTCTTCCCATATATTGTTCAGCATTCCATTCTGCCGAATAATTGTCCGTGAATGCATCTAAAAATGCTCTAAAATGTATATAGGTTTTTTCTTTAGTATTTTTATTATTTATAACTCCAATTCTAAATTTAACTAAATCATTAACAGGTAAACTTAAATCAACATTTTCTCCACGATATAATTCTAAAGCATTTATTTTATCTAAGGCACTTCCTAATCCTTTAGTATAACTTGAAACATTTTTACTTCGTCTACCAGGATTACCTAAGTTAACTCTTTGTTCAATGTTTTTTCTAGTATAATCAGGAGACTTAGAAATAATGTTTTTTCTAATACCCGAAGTATTTAATTCTGTTCTAAAATCTGGTTTAGGGGTAGTATCCAATTTAGATCTTTCTTCTGAAAGGGAAGAAATTTGACCTGCGTTTAACAAATAATGGTATCTTTGGAATTCAGGAGTGTTATAGGCAGTAACATCACTATACCTTTTTATCACAGTTTGACCTACACCTAATGCAGATCCAGGGCCACCACTATATCTTAATATTTCACCCTTAAAAGCAGATGTTCCTTTAGTATTACCTATTAATCTAGGAATTACATCCTCAATATTATTTCTAAAAGGATTAATACTTCTAAGAACATTACTTAAACCATCCCCAAGTAAATTACTTAAAAATCCTGAATTTCTTTGTAATTGGGATGGTTTAGATATTTTATTGTCCTTTAAATTTACTAACCTATTATCTTCTTTAGATTGAGTATTAGTAACTACACTAGTATAAACTGGTAATCCTTGTGGGGTAGAAAAATTGACTATTCGGTCAAAAATATTATTAGCTTCAGCTTGGCTAGGTGAAGTATCTAGAAAAGGATTTAATCCTTGTTTATTTAAGTGTGTACCAAATGGATTAGCTCCCGCTTGTAATAACGTAGATTTCGTTATATACCTACCTCCATTTATAACTCCACTAGCTTGGGTTTTAACTTCAGTTCTTGATAATAAATTTTGTTTTCTTCTAAATGCTTGACCTTCATTAGAATTAAAAAATCTATTTAATCTTTTTAAATCATCACCTACTCTTGATAATGTATTTGCCCTTAAAGTAAAATCTACTCCTCCTGTATTTCCAGGGGCAGTATTAATAGAAGTAGTAACATAGGGTTCTCCACTGTTACCCCCTCCTACTGTATCTTTACCATACCTTAATGATTTAAGGTTTGTTTGTAAATCTTTAAGGGCCATATTAATTATCTAGGTAAATTATCTAAATATTTTCTAGGGGTTACTCCATTTAAATCTAAATTTGATGGAGATGGTTTTCCTGGTACATTAGGGTTTCCATCTAATGAATATTCATTATGTAATTTAGACCCAGCAAAATCTGAAATTTTAGGGGATGTTCCACTAAGATTAGTTAAATTAGAATCTCCACTTACTAAACTACTTTCTAATTTAGAATTAGTTAAATTAGGCAATTTAGGTGTTATCCCATCTAATTTAGACAAATTCGAACCGTCAGTATTTAATTTGTTTAAAATGCTCATATTTGTTTTTTATTATAAATATTAAATTATTGAAGCTGATAAGTACCCATAGAAAATGCTGTACCTGCTCTAGTTGAATCAATTTTAACTGTACCTTGTTTAGAAGCTATTTCTCTTAAGAGTTTATTAGTTTCATTAGCTTGTTTAATTAAAGGAGTATTATCATTTAAAGGTATTACTGCTTCAGGTCCTGCTTCTCCAATTACAGCTCTAGTTGGGCCTGTAACCATTCCTCCTTCTGCCATATACATAGCAGCACCAACTCCTCCTGCCGTTAAACCTCCTCCTATAATTCCTGCCATAAGTGGAGTTAGTGTTCCTAATGCTCCAAGAGATAAACCCCCAGTAGGAATAGCAAATGCAATAGCTAATCCTGCAGTTAATCCTATCATAGCAGCAAATGCTGTTTGTAATAAATCACTTAGTTTTTCCATTACAAGAGTCATTCTTTCTTGTAAACTTAATGCTTTTTCATTAGCTAAAACTTCCTCAGCTTTTCTATCTAATCCTTCTTCAGCAACAGAATTTAATGATTTTTGTTTTAATAAAATATCTGAAAGTTGGTCTGATGAAATTCCTAATGCTCCTGCTAAAGCATTTTGTTGGATTACATTCATTGATTGTAATTCTCCTAAACTACCTGCTTGTGCTACTAATTCTCTACCTACACCCTCTATATCACCGTTTAGAGCTAATAATCTTGCTCTTTCAAGATTTAGATCTTTTCCTATTAATAATTCAGCTTCTAATTCTTTTTGAATAGAAGATTCAAAATCTAATAATTGATCCGCAGCATCAGCTATAGTTTTAAATTCTGCCCCTAATGATTTAGCTACTGCTACAGCTTTAGCTAATCCCCCAGGTAATCTTTCAGTATTAATTCTTAAAGCACCTGTAATTGTATTAGCCTCTTCTAATATATTTTTAAGTTTTAGTCTAATACCAAATTCTCTTTCAGCATCTAATGCTCCTTTAGCTTGGGATAATTCTAATTCAGCAAATTCTTTTCCTGATGCTAAAGCTAGTTGGCCTAAATTACCAACTGCTTCTTCAGATAATTTTAGTCTTTCTAGGGTGGAGGCGGCAGATTCTCTAATTTCTTCATTAAATATAACCCCAGTATCTCCTAAAGTTTGATTTAAAGCTTTATTAGCTTGTAATATAGTTCTAACATTAGCAGCAATATCACCAAAGGTATTAGTTAATTCTAAATTAGTTGATATTGCCTCTTTTCCAGTTAATCCAAACTCCCTTCTAATATTAGCTACTCTTGTATCTAATTCTTTACCTACTTTAACAGTAAGGTCAAAAGTTTTTTTAAGGGCAAATAATCTAAGAGCTGATTTGTCTATATTATTAAAAATTGATTTGGTAAGATTACCGGATTCTTTAAAATCTTTATTAGCGTCTTCAAAATTAAATATTTTAGCAAGATTACCGGATTTATCTATTGTTTTTAAAAGTCCTTCTGCCCCACCTAATAATTTATCGGTGAGTGTTAAATTCTTTTCTCTTTCAATATTTTGTCTTTCTAATACATCAAGGATTTTTTCACTTTTAGATAATTCTTCATCTAATTGAGCTTCTAATTCTTTTTGTAATTTAACATCTTCTCCAGCAAGTATATTAATTCTTGCTTGTATAGATTGAATTATAGCTTGTCTTCTAATTTTTTCTTTTTCTATTTCCTTAGAAACATCTTGACCTTTATTTATTTTAAGTTGGATTTCTAATTGTTTATCAAGACCAGTAGTTACTTTTTTTAAACCATTAGTTATATCTCTAGCATATGATTTAGCTATTTTTTGACTTACTTTATCTAAACCTTGAGCTTCATCTAAAGCACTAGCAATAGCATCAGAAATAGTTGCACCTAAAGAAGTTAGGGAATCAATTAGAAATTGAGTTTCTTTATTTAATTCTTCAACAGCTTTTTTGCCTTTATTTATTTCATCTCCTATTGCCATATAGATATTTTGTTATAAATATTAAAATATATAATTTTTATTTATAACTGGTTTTCTTTTGGAATTGAGGGGGAGTAATTTTACCTGAGGAATCAATTATGGTTTGTTGATCTTTCCCTTGTTTAGCTTTATTTAAAGCTTCACTTTCTTTTTTATAATAATCGTCTATTTCTTTAAAAGTAAAATTTCTTAACCAAATAGGCATATTATAAACAGTATTCCAGTCATATCCACCTTTACCATGGAATACTATATTATGGATTTGTACAAATAAATTTTTCCTATATATAGGAATATTAGTTGATGTCAGGCCAAAAAAAGTTAAGTCCAATGGGGATTGGAACTCCTTTTTCACTCCCATCGGGAAAAAAAGTTAAATCTATGTCAGGAGAGATTTTGTTTATATATGCTCTAAATGCTCTGGAATCTTGGGCTAAAAGATAATTATCTACAAAATCCCGAATGGCTTTAGGACTATCATCACCTTCAATTGAGGTAATCATATATTTTAATCTAGTTGATAAATCAGGGGATTCATCCTTTTTTAATTTCTTTAAACCTTTTAACTCATTAGATATTTTAACTTCATCACCATGAGTTAAGAGTTTAAAAGTAATTCTATTACCTGAGTTAGGTAATTCAAAATCAAACTGATTTTGAGGGGAAAATAATGAAGTATCTACTTCTTTATCTTCTAATTGAGTTAAATCAATTGTTTCTTCTTGCCCATTATAAGTAAAACTATAATTTTTACCATATCCTAAAATACGGGCAGCAACCATGATAGCATTTTTATCTCCAATTAGTAAATCATTATAATTAATATCAGATACAATTAATGATTTAAATAATTTATCTAATACCGTTCCATTTTGAATATATGCTTGATTAGTTAAGATATCTTCTTCTTTAGCAGTCATATACTTAATTTCTACTTGACCACTAGATAAAGGGTTGTCTTGAGGATAAAGTAAACCTTTAGAAGGTAAGTCTACTGTTTCAGTTGGTATTTTAAATTCCGCCATAATCTTTATTATAATAAAACTTTTGTTCTATGATAAATATTAAAGTAAGAAAAAGCTTGACCGAAGCCAAGCTATTTTCAACTGTAAATAAAATAAAGGTATTAAACAGCCAAATTAATTGGCTCTGTGAATAACCACCCAACGTGGTTTTTCTGGTTAAGGCTAAAGAACAATTTATTCATTTCTCCACCTCTTCTATTTTTACTGAAGAAAATATATCTACCTCCTTCACTATCAAATTTCATATGAGCCATACCTGTTAGCATGTGCTTAAATCTATTTGAACCTGCAAAATTACCACCTTTAGTAACTTGTTGAATCAACATAAATGCAGTGTTTTTATTTCCATGATTTTTTGCTTGATTATGTTTCTCAAGTAAATTTAATATCTTAGTTTCAGCATTTTTCATTGTACCACCATGGTAATCTACTACTGCAACTGCAATCTCAGCAAATGAATCTACTAACACACAATCATATCCTTCTAACAATACACTTTCTAATACTGCTAATGGATCATTTTCAATATAATCACCCATAAATAAAATAGGTAATTTTGAGAATTTTGGGAATCTTTTAACATAACCTACCATATCAATTCTATTCATTTCACCAGAAACAAATAATACCTTGCTTCCTTTTTTCTGCATATCAGCAAGCATATCTAATAATACGGTAGTTTTTCCAACTCCTGGGTCTCCAACAAATGCATAATTGGTACCTTTCATCATTCCACCTTCACCACTTAATAATGAATCAATTTTCTTACCTGTAGGCATTGGCTTAAATAATGACTTATCATATTTAAAATCTGCCATTGTTGAAACAACAGGCTTAAACCTTTTTGAAACATTAGCACCAACTTTTTTACTTGGACGACCTCTACGAATTGTAACTTTTGAA
>Ga0213865_10002950_pt1 | contig 10561 bp, 16 predicted proteins | sample PICome_6_FD_160100 | JGI IMG/M metagenome (GOLD analysis project Ga0213865, IMG submission 160100) | Coastal seawater microbial communities near Pivers Island, North Carolina, United States - PICO282 | ecosystem: Environmental > Aquatic > Marine > Coastal | place: USA: North Carolina... | reverse complement strand
GTTAGTGCAAAAGTGCAAAGAAATTTCTAAGATATTTTTATAAAATTTGAAAACATTTTCAGAATTATACGTTGTATTCTCTATTCGAGAGTAGAGACCTTTTTTGTTTTTTCTAATTCTGACGTAGTGTACGCTATAAACACCTGTCTCTTCTTCTAATGCATGCTCTGCTAAATGCTCGAACACCATACTAATTTTATCGCCATTATCATAAAACTCATAGTCGACACTATATTGATCAGACCTTACGGGACTAAGCATTTTTATGAACCATAATATCTACATTGTCAGGTTTAGGGATTTTGATGTTATTATGTTTGTGGTGAATGACAAACTGAATGTCCTTAAACTCATTAAAGATACCTGCAAACAGATTCCGCCATGTTGAAGAAAGTCTCTGTGTATTACGATTATCTCTTGCTGAAGGTAGTAGGAAATCAGTCTTAGAACGAATATCAAAGTCCATGATAGAATCGAACCCATACAGATGAATCTGGTCTGGTTTCATTTTATTAGCAGCATAATGCGTTGCAAAATGTCCACAATTGAAGTCAGTATAGTTTTTAGCATACTTTGGTAGAACCGTGTAGAATTCTTTAATCTGCGGTGCATGCTTCATATAAAACTGAGGTTTCATTTCCATCCACTTCTTAGGACGCACACCAAGAACCCATGTATAAGGATTAACCAATTCTTCTTTAGTCAAGGCATTCATCATCTTGAAGTCTACCATACAGGAGACATAAACATTCTCAACCGCAAAGGGTGGAAGATTGCAAATAATCTTTACACCTTTTTGTGGTTTATACCATACACAAGAATCACCATTACCAATAATATGTGCCACTCTAGCCATACTTAAATTATCTCCAGTAGTCCTTAATCCAATCTTGAGGTTCATATGTTCTCATAGGAGTAGTCACCGATTCAGTCATTGCCTGTGGAATGCTAGGTCTTCCATGAAAGCAAACAATAGAAAGATCATCAGTAATTCCTTCTGAGTATACCTGATACTTATAGGACTTTAATTTACCCGGATATTTCTTTTGTACAAAGTCTCTTTGATATTTTGGAATAATATTATCGAGATATTCACCATCACCTCTAAATTTAGATGCTTCTGTGCGGTTGGTCCAAAACCTTTGCCATAAGTGATTATTCAAATGATAATCCCATGCCATAATCCCAGACTGAAGTTTCATCTTTAAATAAGGTTGATGTTTATTTACCGAACCAAGGTCTTCGATACCCATAAAATTACCATCGTAGTTCATCAACCAATCAATGTTGTTTACAATCAATGTATCAAGATCAAGGTATACAACTCGATTAGTCAATTCAAAATCAGTCCTAAACAACTGCATTTTATTCCACCAACCATTATAACCATGCAACAGTTTTTTGACCTTAATATCAGGACGTTCCATAAACTTCTGATCACTAAAGCATACAAACTGGTGCGGAACAGTTGTGTTACGCTCTACCATAGATTTTAAATTATAGACATAATCTTTGGAGAACTTGTCACCCCAAAATACGCAAGCAACGGTAATCATACGATCTCATATCCCTCATTATACATATGTTTTGCTAAACTACCCTCAACCTTTTGAATAGTTGTAAAGGTTTCTCGCACCTCAACAGGCCAAGGATAATATTCCTGTAAAAATTCAAAGTTCTGTAAATTAAAAAACAAATCAGTCGGCATTGCTTCAGATAAAGATTTATTCAAAGCAAACTTTGCCCCAGCAGGAGACATGATGTATGCATGCGCACCGGGAAAGTATGCTTTTGATGTAAGCGGATTCGGACCAAAGGTTCTAGGAGTATTGTATCTGCCATATGAGGGTTTGCCTAATGACATAATTTTATTATAAAACAATGGTTGTTTGATAGAGTCTACAAAGAAAGCATCATGCTCAAGGATAAGAGTTTCTTTCTTTGTTCTTAGGCATTCTTCCCAAAGACTTCTGTGTGATAAGAATGCAGATAAACAATTCTCATATCTAGAATAAACACTATTCTCAAATCTTCTAGTAGACAAACCTTTTTCTTCAAAGAGTTGCACAGGATTGTCTTTTGGAGTAATGCCTGGCCACATCTCTATAGTGATACCATGCCTTTTACCCGATTTTATACACTTCTTTGCAGACTCTACTGACTTTGGTTCATCTAATATAGTAATCACATACGCTTTCATAATATACCTATGTAGTTGTGGATCGTTTTTGAACTACCTTTGTTATATAGGGGTAATATGATTTGAGTTGTTTGGGGAACAGTTGCTTACAAAGCAAAGCATCATTCGGCCAAATACCAATAGACTTCTGAAGTTCCGTCGCTTTCTTTGCTGCTGCTGGAGTAATAATGTATGCACTATTACCGGCTAGACCATCAGGCACATTCTCATCAGGATTATTTACGCCATCAATATCATTAACTCCAGTATCCCAGCGGATGATATTATCATGATAAAGTTGACCTCTACGTGTAGCACCACGGGGATCATTAATCATTACAATATCCCCATCTTCAATTTGATTCATCAATTTACCGAGTTTAAACTTCCGGGTGAACACAGCATCATGCTCTAGAATCATAATAGGTTCATCCATCTCTACACACTTCTCCCAGAGATTCATATGGGATAGAGAGCAGGCAATCTTCTTATCAGTTTCAGTTGTGGCATATCCAGTAAGAGTCATACCTTCATGAGTCTTAGTCTCACCCACAAGAGGATATGAATAGGTGTATTCTCCAATCTGTTTAGGAGTTACAGCACGGACCATTTCAATATGAAGGTCATCATTCATCTGTCTAGCAGTCTTGATTGTGTTCTGAGCAGACTCTACACTGTACTTATTTTTAAACAAGGTAATCACAAAAGCTTTCATCAATATATCCTATTCTTTCACAATTGTATACAGCAAGGAACCTTTTCTTTTTCCAACGATAGGTTTTCCAATAACCATTAATTTATTGTTACTTAGAAGTTCCTTAAATTCTTTGTGTGTAGCATCTAATGGATCAGAAGGTGTCATTTCAGAATGCTCTTCAGAATATTCAATAAACATCTTCCCAGAACTAGAAAGTTGATCTCTCCAAGTAACAAGAGTTTTATTGGGGTCAATGCTATGATCAAAGGAGTTTGAATAAACAATATCAAATTTGCCGATCCAGTTTTCTTTTTGAATCGCAAAATCGTGTTGAATTGTCATCGGAAATGACTTAGCAGTTTCACTAATTTCAGTGCCAATAATCTGGGCATTAGGATAGTATTTTTTAAAGAACTTTTGCTCCGCAGCATTTCTAGTTCCATGGCAAATTATACTTGATGCAAAAGGATGTTGTTTACTAATGAATTGAATTGTGTGCTCTTTAACGTAAACCCAGTTCAACTTTCTTATATTAGCTTTGGTTTGCTCTTCTACATAGTGATCGTAATCTCTATATTCATAAACTTTCATTTTAAAATTTCCATTCATTTTGAGGTAAGTTTATAATACGATACAAAACATTTGAATTATAGTGATCAGCTTCACTCAGTTGAACATGAACCAGTTTTGTATTTTCATTTCTTGGATCGTTTACTTCTCTTCCGTATGCTGGTCCTTTTGCATTTTTATCTCTAGTTCCATGATAATGAAGTAGAGCATTCCAATCATTATCAATTTCTGTATAGTCAGAGAATCCAACCATCATTGAATGAAAATAATTTTGATCTAACCAATAAAACCTATCCATACCAAATTGTCTAATTTTTTGGATATACTCTTTAAAAGGAACAAAATTTTCTCTTGCTTTGATTCTACCTTGCTTTGAAAACAATACCATTCCTGCATTATATACTTTGAGTAAGTTGTCTTCGTCTCTTGGTAAATCAATACCCCAAACCTTTTTTACAACTTTAGACCATTTCTCATCTGCATTCTTGCCGATTCTTGCATTTGGATTAATTGCTCTGAATTTCGGTTGCATCGGTTCTGTACAGATACCAAAATCTTTTATTTCAACATCAAAAATATTATCGTTCATGTTGTCTGGAGCATAAATGTCGCAATCTAAAACTGCGATAGTATCATACTTATCATACTTTTTTTGAAAGATCGGATTCATCCAATCATAATACCCTTTAGAAACTCCAGACATTCGTTGTCCGTATGTGGGGTTATGGTCGAAGTAATAATCTGCTCCAATACGGTCAGCATAGTTTTTAATGTTTTCTATGCTATAATCAACACCCGGTCTAGTGTCTCCAACCCAAACTTGATAAATTAAATTAGTCATTCTTCAATTTCACCATCTTTTAAAAGTCTATAATAACTATCTAGTTTCTCTACATTAGGACCAATTCTACCCGGAGGAGTCTTCCTAAGATGAATTAAAGCACCATTTTCTTTACAGTTTGGTAGGTAACTACAGTAACTCCATTTTTGAGGCAAAATATTCTTTCTTTTTGCCTTCACATCACATCGAACAAAGAGTCTATGCATAATACCTTCATCTACAAAAATAGTTGATCCTATACGTTTAACCTCTGCATCAACAATCTCTGCTCGAAGTTTTTGACGTAACTCTCTATCAATTCTCCAAATAGAACCAGAACAAAAAAGGTGTTCTCCAGAAGTCCATTTTGGGAATGCGTTTTGAATCCTCGCCCATGCATTTTTTCTAATATGATCAGTACAAATCCCAATACCAGTCTCATCTGTAAAGATATTATCCTTCAACCTCTTCACCATAACCATATCAGGATCGACCATTACAACAGTATCGTATTCATCAAACTCTTCATTAATCATTGCAACCTTTTGATTGCAGAGAGGTTTCTTACCTGTAAAAGTAATTTTATCAGTAAAAGGTTTTCCTGTCAAAAGTTTGTATTCAGCGCCACAAAACTCTGCATACTGTTGCATCTGTCTTATAGAAATTTTTGCAACATCACTAAGTGGTCCTTCATAATGTTGTAACAATATATTTTTCATCGATACTCATATCCTAAGATTTTCAAATCATTTTTAAAAATTAATTCTACCTTTTCTTTGGCAGACTCTGTATAATAAGATTTCCAATCGTTATTTTTTGTCTTATTAGAGTGTGGTAAAGGTATATAGCAATTATACAATTGCTGAATCTTTGCAAACTCCTCTATAAGATTCTCAAACTTCAAGATAAAGTCGCAATTGTTAAAATATTGATGTTGTTCTATAATAACTTTATCTTTTGTATTAAGAATATACGACTCAAATGTTGGATACTTTTCTTTGAAAGAGTTTCCGACCTTTTTTATTTTATAAAGATATGCACTAACTGCTCTGTGATATGGATTTCTGACCACACAAAACGTTACTCCAAGATTCCCTAAACTGGATTCTAATTCTTTTCTTGTTCTATGTGGTCCGGGTCGTTCATCAACAGAATGCTTCACATTTTTCATCATCCAATCTCTAATACTTGATCCAGCATTTTTGGGAATATGTAAAAATGTTGACTTAATTTTTTTATTGTTATCTCTAACTGTCACTGCCATTACAAGATTTCCACCAAATCATATCTGGGCCAGTATTTACTCGACCCAACTTTTCTTTAACAGCTTTGCTCACAGAACTTAATGTATAATCATGACCGATAATAAATCCGTCTTCTTTGATTTTGGGCATCCAATTAGTAATATCTTTTTTAACATCATCATATCCATGCCCAGCATCAATAAAGACAAAATCTAAAGATGCATCATCAATTTTTCTATGCGCTTTGAATGTGCTTTCTCTATAAAAAATACTTCGATCACCATACTCTTCGAGTTTGATCATCAAATCTTTATATTGCTTTTCCTGAGCAAAAAACTTATCTGGATTTTTGTTGTGATATAAATCTATTCCGATTAAAGTGAGATTTGGACAATTTTCCAATAGATGTAAATGAGTAATACCAGCTTGCACACCCAACTCTGCACCAATGCGCAAATCTTTCTCTTTAATTAAATTTTCTAACCATAGTTTTCTATGGTCTTTAGGGTGCCCAGTCATGCTTTATTCCAATAGTTTTTCGTCGGACCTGTATCAAAATCAAACCCCCAAAAATCAATATCTTTCTTGTACCAGTCTGCAATGATCTGAATTGTTTGTGGAGTATAAATGTCTCTATACGTCCCCTTATTTAAATCTGTAACATTTCTTGCACGGGTCATCTTAGGAATATTAAAGTATTTACAGAGGTCTTCATTCAAGTGATCAAATCGCATCATGTCGCACCGAAGTCTACCTTTCTCGTCTGTAACATGATCATAAGCAGGGTACCAACCACGAATAGCACGATGCCACATGTAAGGTTTATCCCCCCACTCAAATCGTTCTTCAAGGAAATGCTCAAAGGAATCAATCTTATGTTTTCCTACAGGTTCTTTCTTCTCAACCTCAATAACCTTTTTAGCAAAAAAGTATCTAGAAACTACTCGATCCCAAGGATTGCGAATAATCGCAAATGCATCATAGAATGAAGTATAGTCTTTAGAAATATCTCTCCAGCGTGCATGTTCAAATCCATGATGGTCACCATTCTTTTTCATGGTCTGCAAAACAGCATTACTATACTCTTTACTCTTATGAGTCTTCGATTCAGCAGGAATAATTTTTCCCCGCAAAACATCACTACGTCGGACAGTCATTCCTGCATTTTTAGGAATGTGGATAAAAAGTTTTGGACTAAACATACAGTCTCCTCAATTATGCCTACACTTTCTTCATCTTACTGAAAGCGGATAAAATTTTATTTCGATAAGATTCAATTGAATATTCTTTTTTGACAAACTCTCTATTATTCATTCTAGAATCATAATTTATATTGCTGACTATCGCACCCCAATCAATGTCACTGAGACTAGTATACTTGATATGTCTGACTTTGTCAATATATTCTTTGGGATACATTCCTTTACCCATTAGAACTAAACCACCGCACATAGCGATCTCTGGAGCGAGCATCCCTTGTGTTTCTCTATGAGTTGGCATTAAGATGTCTGTTTGCCTATAGAATTTAGATATCTCTTCATGAGTATATTTTTTATACCTATAATTAGAACCTTTATTGTAGGTAAAGTTATCTTCAATAATCCCTTTTGGACTATGATGAAGAATGCGAAGATTATATTTGTCTTTTACAGAATTTAAATGCTCTAAGATTTCTTGAGTATGATCATCTCTTCTACTATGGTGATCAACAAAAACTGTAATCTTATCTGTGCTTCTCTCTTCAACATACAAGTTATTTTCTAGAGTAGCAGTGCCGATCCATGTAGTATTCTTTTTAGGTTGAGTGTTTACTGTATAGAATACATGGTCGATAATGTTAGATTTAAAATTAGGAAGATTGTTGACTTCAATTACTTTCGGCCCAGCAAGCATGAGTTTTGAATATTGATTATTAGAAAAGTGTGTATCACCACATCCAATAATAAAATCATATTTTTTAGAGTCTAGTTTTGCCTTTACCTTTGCTTTCATAATATCAGTATAAATGCCAGAACCTTTTTTAGACTCTTCTTTCTCTAGAAATACTGTATCAGCTTGATCACCCAGTGCAAGTTTAAATACCTTCATCATCACCGAAGGGAACGTGTCGCACCCTGTAAACCCATACCCTACGAGTAGTACATTATACATTTAGCATTAGTTCCTCTACGTTCTCTCCACGCTCTGGCAAATGATCTTTCAAAAAGAAATGTATAAAATGACATTCTTTAATTTTTGTATTAGAACCATAAAGACCATTCCATTTCCAGTCCATATGCTTTACAGGAATCTTGCGGGACTTCATAAAGTAATTTAGCAACGTTTGATCTGTAGACCATTTCCATGCTCCCAACCCATCTACAAAGGGTTGAAACTCAGATTGAGTAACCCACTCTTTTGCTGGCATCTTAATATAATCATAGAAAGACTGGTTCATCAGCATCAGTCCCATATTATAAAACTCATACCCCAAAACGTTTGGTTTGAAATCTAACCCTTTTTTACCATGCAATGGAGTGTATTGCATTTTGGAATAATTTTGAATCTTGCCAGCATACTTTCTCGTGATTGGCATTTCACGTTCACAAACTGCACCGAATGGATTATCAGTGCCAAAGTCTTCAAAGATGTTAGGAGCATCTGGTCTAATATAAATGTCAGAATCTACAATTGCAATCTGATCGTATTCTGGCAAGAGATCGAATGCATTCTCTTTTTCATAAATAGGTAAATATCCTAATCTTGAAGCACCCTGAGACCGATTAGAGGTAAAGGGGTTAGGATTAATACGTAGTTTAGGTTTAGTCAAAACATAATGTTCAATATCATGCTTGTCACAATATTCTGAAACTGAGTTGATGCAGTGTTTGTAGAGTTTAGATGGTTTGCCTACAGAAACCTGATAGATGAGACGTTTCAATTATAATACTCCATATACCAATCAATAAAGTTCTTTACCCCTACACTGATAGGAGTCTTTGCAGAGTAACCCAATTGCTGAATCTTTGTTGTATCTGACCAGGTTTCTTTTGCATCTGCTGGATGACGTGGTTGAAAATCTTTCTTAGATTCTCCATTACCTAAGTTACGTTCAATCTCTGTAATAAATTCCATAAGAGGCACTTGCGTCCCATTCCCCAAACAGTAAATACCCCTTTGCGACATATTTTGAGAGACGAGATAGACACCTTGCACAATATCATCAATGTATGTAAAGTCTCGTTTCATATCACCATTATTGTAAACAGTGATAGTTTCGTCTGCAAGCATTTGCTTTGTAAACGTAAACAATGCCATGTCTGGGCGACCCCAAGGACCATAGACAGTAAAGAACCGTAGGCAGACTGCATTTGGAATTTTTGAGATATTGAACTGATGTTCGTTAGTTGCCTTGGAATACCCATATGGACTCAACTGAGGTCCAAGTTTTTCATCTTCATTCCAAGGTAGGGGATTATCGTGCATTACACAAGAAGTAGAAGCATAGATTACATCTTGAATATTTGCTTTTTCACAAGCATTGATGACACACTGAGTGCCATGAATATTGTTATCAATATATTCAATAGCATTATCCATAGAGTATCGCACACCTGCAGAAGCTGCTAGGTGAATAACAAGATCAGGTTTAATATCATCAAGGAAATAAGGAAGTTCAGCAGAACGAATATCCATATCCTTAACATCAATATTCCTTTCTTCAAGTCGATCGTGCCTCATGTATTTTAACTGAGGATCATAATAGTCATTGAAGTTATCAATACCTGATACCTCCCACCCCTCTTCTTTATATCGGAGAGCAGTATGGTATCCAATAAATCCAGCAATACCTGTGATAAAAACTTTCATCTTACTTCCTTTGAATTTTATTCAGTTCCCTTGCCTTTCGAATAAGGGGGAGGTCAGCATCTTGACGTTCTGCAAAATTCACAAATGCGGCTGTGTCTTTAGGGAAACAATGACCACCCCAACCAAACTTACCATCATATCCCGGAACTTCAGTATGAGAATGACTGATGCGAGAGTCAAGACCCAAAGCATAGACCATAGAATCATAATCAAGTTCTGGGTGCGCTTTCTGCATTAGATTGAACAAATCGTTAAAGAATGTCACCTTTGTCGCCAAGAAAGAGTTGCATGCGTATTTCACATACCCTGCTTCTACAATATCTAAGAATGCTTCATCTTTAATATCTAAACACTCTTGAAATACATTCATCCAACCTTCTGCCTGATCGATCTCGCCACCAATAATCATTTTAGTTTCAGCAAGAAAGTCCTCTACAGAACTGCGGCCACGCAGGAACTCAGGTGAGAAACAAACATTAGGATAATTTTCTTTTAACCATTGAAGTGTATCAATGTCAGTAGTTGATTTAATCAAAATGGGTTTATCAAAACCAATACTCTCTACGACGTCTAAAACAATAGAATCATCACACTGACCATCTTCACCTTGTGGGGTAGGCACACAGACTACAGCAGCATCACAGGAATCCATAACCTCAAGCAGAGAATTATTATACTCTTCATAGGCAGGGTCTACAATATCATAGTCAATATTTTCACCCTGCTCAAATGCGGCAACCATTGCTTTGCCAACATACCCATATCCAACTACACAAATTTTCATTTCTTCATTTCCTTCAAAACATGATGACAAAGTTCAGTTGCATCATCAAAACCTTTACGAAATCTATTTGCAGTATGACCTTTCTTTAGAAACCACTGCATACTATCTATAGTTCCGTGATACATGTTTTCTGGTAAAACGAACCCGGAGACAAGTCGTTCATACTCACTCCGGGCATTCAGGTATTGTATAAATGTCATATTTTTTACATCATTTTCAAATCATCAATAAAAGTCAGTTCAGAGTCAATAAGTCCCTGAATAAACTCTTTTGCTTCTTCAATTGTGGTTTCATAACCAGCAGCAGAATCTACATACTCCTTCATAAAGTTATTCTGCTCTACGTCCATCATCTGATCCACTTCCATCATCATTCCCATCAACATCTAATTCCAACTCCAGTTGTTCTACTTCTTTTT
>Ga0213865_10002943_pt1 | contig 10583 bp, 12 predicted proteins | sample PICome_6_FD_160100 | JGI IMG/M metagenome (GOLD analysis project Ga0213865, IMG submission 160100) | Coastal seawater microbial communities near Pivers Island, North Carolina, United States - PICO282 | ecosystem: Environmental > Aquatic > Marine > Coastal | place: USA: North Carolina... | reverse complement strand
TAAATGGAAGATATCTTAAATATTGCTCAAAATTATTTGATACCAACAATAGATTTGATATTGTTTGCAGTTATGTTTTATTATGCATATAAACTAGTTAAAGGAACTGCTGCAATAAATATTTTCCTTGGATTTGTTATAATATATATTATTTGGTCAATAACCGAATTTGTTAATATGCCAATATTGAGTAATATTTTAGGTGGATTCATTAGTGTTGGTTTAATAGCTTTAATTGTGGTTTTTCAGCAAGAAATTAGAAAGTTTCTTCTTTTACTAGGCTCTTCAAATATTACCAACAACAAAAATATTTTAAAAAAATTCAACCTTTTTTTTAAAATTTCAAAAGAGCAAGCCAAAATGGATATTGATGAATTTGTTTCTTCATGTGAAATTTTAAAAAAAAATAAAACTGGTGCGTTATTTATAATAGAAAGAAGTAATAGCCTAGATTTTGTAAGAAGTACTGGAGACCAGTTAAATTGTGTTATTTCTGCCCCAATAATTGAAAGTATATTTTTTAAAAATAGCCCATTACATGACGGTGCTGTAATTATTGAAGGAAATTATATAACTGGTTCAAGAATTATATTACCTGTTTCAGAAAATGAAAATATTAATGCAAGGCTCGGTTTACGACATCGAGCAGCTATTGGAATAACTGAGAAGACAGATGCAATTGCAGTTGTTATTTCTGAAGAAAACGGTAAACTTTCTTTTGTTAAAAATGGAGAATTAAAAAACTTCAAAACTGTTGACACATTAAAATCTATGTTAGAGAAACAACTTGATTGATTTCCTCATTTTTAAACTGAATTTCGTAAAGATTTCTATAATATCCCTCTTTCTTTTTAACTAGTTCCTTATGAGAGCCTGATTCAACAAGTTCACCATCGTTGATAACAAATATTCTATCCGAGTTTAGAATTGTTGATAGTCGATGAGCAATAATAATTGAAGTTTTATTTTCAGTGATTTTTGAAGTTGCATTTTGGATTAATTCCTCAGAATTGGAATCTATACTTGATGTAGCTTCATCTAATATCAAAATAGAGGGATTTTTAATGTAAGCTCTCAAAAATGAAATCAATTGTCTCTGTCCTTGTGACAACATAACTCCTCTTTCTTTTACGTTGTAATTGTATCCGCCAGGTAAAGACATTATAAACTCATGTATTCCTATTTTTTTTGCAGCATTTTTTACATGTTCAAATGGAATATTTTTATTAAAAAGAGTAATATTATTTAAAATCGTATCAGCAAAAAGAAAAACATCTTGCAACACTAATGAGATTTTTGATCTTAGTGATCGCAATTGATAATCTTTAATATTGTTTCCACCTATTGAAATACTTCCATTTTGAACATCATAAAACCTTGTAATTAGATTAATAATTGTTGTTTTTCCAGATCCGGTAGATCCAACGATAGCTATTTTTTCTCCATTTCGAATTTCAAAAGAAAGGTTTTTTATAACTTTCTCTTTTTGGTTATAAGAAAATTCTACGTTCTTGAAAGAAATATTTCCATCGATTAAATTACTTTTATATTTACCTCTATCTACAATTTTACTTTCAGTATCTATAATTTTAAAAATTCTGTTAGCAGCTACCATACCCATTTGTAAAGTATTAAATTTGTCAGCAATCTGACGTAATGGTCTAAAAAGCATTTGTGACAATTGAATGAATAAAAAAATTATACCTAGAGTTATTGAAGAACCTTCCATGATAGCACTAAGTCCTCCAAACCATACAATTAAACCAATTGTGATTGATGTTGAGAGTTCAGCTATTGGAAAAAAAATTGAATTATACCATACGGTTTTTAACCAAGCGTTTTTGTGTTTTTTATTAATCCCTACAAAATTATCGTATTCAATTTTTTGTCTGTTAAAAAGTTGAACAATTTTCATCCCAGTTAATCTTTCTTGAACAAATGAATTAAGATTTGCAACCTCTGATCTGACTTCGTTAAAAGCAATTTTCATTGATTTTTGAAATTTTCTAGTTGCTAATAAAATAAATGGAAGAATTAAAAAAATTATTAATGATAATTTCCAACTTAAGACTAGCATTACAATAATAACAACTAACATTTGCATCAAATCTGCAACTATCATGAATAGACCTTGACTAAAAATACTAGCAATAGTTTCCATGTCGTTGACTGCCCTTGTAACTAATCTTCCTACGGAGGAATTATCAAAATATTTCATTCTAAAATCAAGAATATGCCTAAAAAGCTTAACTCTTATGTCATAGATTACATTTTGTCCTAAAAGATTTGCATAATAACTAAACAAAAACATGAAAACAACAGTTAATATCAAGTTTATTGCCATTAATGATATTAGAAATATAAAGTCATTATACCTACCTACAGATAAATAGTCGTCAACTGCAATTTTGATTAGATAAGGTGTTAGAGTTGAAAATAATGAAATTAAAATTGCAGAAATTGCTACAAAAACAAAAATAGCTTTATAAACCAAAACATAATCCAATAGCCTTTTAAATAAGTTTGTGTCAAAAAATGCAGATTTACTATTCATTTATGTTTAAAGCTGGATAAATTATATTTGTAAGGTACAAACCATGTGCCGGAACAGAATAACCTGCATTTTGCCTGTTTTTACTATTAATTACTTTTTCAATATGTTGAATATCATATTTGTTTAGTCCTATTTCAATTAGAGTTCCTACAATTGCCCTAACCATATTTCTTAAGAATCTATTTGCAGAAATTTTAAAAACCCAAACACCATTTTCATTAACCCATTTGGCATCAGTAATATTACATTCAAAAGTTTTTACATCAGTATTGCTCTTTGAAAAACACTTAAAATTAGTGTATTTATATAATGACATAGCTGCTAGGTTCATTTTTGAGAAATCAAGTTCTTTTTTTAGATTATAAGAAAGATTATTTAAAAAGGGGTCTTTAGAAATTGTAAGAAAATATTCATATGATCTTGAAATTGCGTCAAATCTTGCATGAAAAAACTCTGAAACCTCATGAATATTTCGAATTACAATATCCTCACCTAAGTATGAATTTAGTTTAAATAACAGGTTTTTTTTATTTCTTATTTGTTTGTTGTAATCAAAATGAGCACAAAAGTATTTCGCATGAACACCAGCATCAGTTCTTCCAGCTCCAACAAGAGATATTTTTTCATCAAAAATTAATGAAAAACAATCCTCCAAAGTCTGTTGAACAGATTTGGCATTGGGTTGACGTTGCCAACCATGAAAGTTTGTTCCATTATATGAAAGTTCTAACAAGTATCTCAAGGAAATATTATTTTTGTTAAATTCAAATATAACTTTAATAAAAAGTTCTTAAAATTTTTAATTGAAAAAAATTCTAGTAATATCCGACACACATAGCCACATTGATAACACAATTCTAAAATATGTAAAAGAAACAGATGAAGTGTGGCATGCTGGTGATGTAGGAAATATGGAAATATTAGATGTAATTAAAAAAATTTGCAAGTACAGGGCAGTTTTTGGAAATATTGATGACAACTCAGCTCGTTCTTTCTTGAGTGAAACAAAAAGTTTTTATTGTGAAAAAATAAAAATTTGTATGATTCATATAGCAGGAAAACCTCCTTACTACAACCCAAAAACTAAAAAATTAATCAGCAAAGAGAAACCCAGAATTTTAATATATGGACACTCTCATATTTTAAAAGTTAATCATGATAAAAAAAATAATTTACTGTGTATAAATCCTGGTGCTGCAGGAAGGCATGGTTTTCACAAAAAAAGAACTATGATTAGATTCGAAATAGACGGAATTAATATTAAAAATATGGAAGTAATTGAACTTGGAAACAGATCAAAATCATCTAATTCTATTTGAAGAACTAATAATTTTTAAATCTTTTTTTATTGATCTAATAGACAACACTGTAAAGACAAATGAAATTAAAAAATACACTAAAGCTGGATCAGTAATTGATTTTTCAAAAGATCTCTCATCAAAAAAGTTTAATAAACCAAAAATTAATGAAAGGATTATAATTCTAAGAAGATTGATTTGAAGATTTGGTCTTTTAAACAAAAAAATATTAATTATTAGTAAAACACTAATAATTTCAGAAAAGAAATAATCGTTTATATATGGTCTAAAGAAACCAAAATAAGATTCTGGTAAAGACATTTCAGGATTACTATCAATGGAAATTATTACTAATAGATTTGTTATAACTAAAAGCAACATATAAATAGATTGAACTCTTTGAACCATTAAAAAATTTTAGATTAAAAATACAATTTTATACAATGTAAATTAATATTTGTATATTTACGTTGATTTTATAAATCATTTCCACTTTTTTTATAAATACATCCCACATTATTTAACAATCAATTCAAAATAAATGTTTGAAATATCAACCTTAAAAGAAAAAAAAATCTCAGAGCTTCAGAAAATCGCAAGCGATCTAGGTATCGAAAAAATTTCTGGATTAAAAAAACAAGATTTAGCTTACAAAATAATTGATCACTATGCATCAAAACCAGAATTAAAAGAAGAAGATTCTAAACCTAAAGCAAAAATTGATGAATCTGAAAAATCAGATATTAATAAAATTGATAAAAACAACAATAGAAATAACTCAAACAAATTTGTCAAAAAAGAAAAAAACCACAATAAAGACAATAGAAATAGATACAAAGAACCAGATTTTGAATTCGATGGTATAATTGAAAGTGAAGGTGTATTGGATATTATGCAAGAGGGATATGGTTTTTTAAGATCTTCCGATTACAATTATTTAACATCCCCAGATGATATCTATGTATCTCAATCACAAGTTAGGTTATTTGGATTAAAAACTGGTGATACTGTTTTAGGCCACGTAAGACCTCCCAAAGAAGGAGAAAAATAATTCACACTTATTAAAGTTTCAAAAATAAATGGATTAAGTCCCAATGTTGTTAGAGACAGAGTTTCATTTGAACACTTAACTCCTTTATTTCCAAACGAAAAATTTAATATTGCTGAAAAAAACAGTACTGTTTCCACCAGGGTTATGGACCTTTTTTCACCCATAGGAAAAGGACAAAGAGGAATGATTGTTTCCCAACCTAAAACCGGTAAAACTATGTTACTTAAAGATGTTGCAAATGCAATCGCAGCAAATCATCCTGAGGTTTACCAAATTATTTTATTAATTGATGAAAGACCTGAGGAGGTTACTGACATGCAAAGAAATGTTAAAGGTGAAGTTGTTGCTTCTACTTTTGATGAACCTGCAGACAGACATGTAAAGGTTGCCAATATTGTTCTTGAAAAAGCAAAAAGATTAGTTGAATGTGGTCACGATGTTGTTATATTACTAGATTCTATTACTAGACTTGCCAGAGCGTATAATACAGTTCAACCTGCTTCAGGAAAAATTCTTAGTGGTGGTGTTGATGCTAATGCTCTTCACAAACCCAAAAGATTTTTTGGAGCTGCAAGAAATATTGAGGGAGGTGGTTCTCTTTCAATTATTGCAACAGCATTAACTGAAACAGGATCTAAAATGGATGAGGTAATTTTTGAGGAGTTTAAAGGTACAGGAAATATGGAACTTCAATTAGATAGAAGAATTTCTAACAGAAGAATATTTCCTGCAATTGATTTAGTTTCATCTGGTACCAGAAGAGATGATCTTCTACTTGATGAAAATACTGTTCAAAGGATGTGGATTATGAGAAAGTATTTGGCTGATATGAACCCTGTAGAAGCTATGGAATTTATAAATGACAGAATTAAGAAGTCACTCAATAATGAGGAGTTTCTTATTTCAATGAATTCTTAAGACTTATTTTAGAGAAGCAATAGTTTTTGAAAGCTTTGATTTTAAGTTTGCTGATTTATTAGCGTGAATTATATTGTTCTTAACTAACTTATCAAGCATAGAAACCACAGTAGGGAAAAATTTTGTTGCTTCCTTTTTTGATGTAAGCTCTCTTAACTTTTTAATAGCGTTCCTAGTAGCTTTGTGCTGTACTTTGTTTCTAAGTCTTACAGCTTCATTTCTTCTAATTCTCTTTAACGCTGATTTATGATTAGCCATATTTTATATTTAGTAGCCCGTAGGGGAATCGAACCCCTCTTACCAGGATGAAAACCTGGCGTCCTAGCCGATAGACGAACGGGCCAAAATTTTAACGATTGCAAATGTAATTCAAAGGATACAAACTTGCAACTTAATTTTTTTGTTTTATTTAATATGCTTTAGCAAACAAAACTCTTTGAGTGGAGGGTTTTCCAGAAATCATACATAAACCTTTTTCTTTGTGGGAATCAATTGGTATACATCTGATTGTAGCTTTAGTTTCTTTCTTTATTTTTTCTTCAGTCTCATTAGATCCATCCCAGTGAGCGGATACGAAACCACCTTTATTTTTAAGTATAGATTTAAATTCATCATAACTATTAGCAATTCTAATATTTTCATTTGTAAAGGTCTGAGCTTTATTAAAAATATTAGTTTGAATATCTTCCAGAAGAAAATCAATTTTGTCAAAAACCTTGTCAAAATCAATCAATTCTTTTTTCATTTTGTCTCTTCGAAAAATTTCTAACGTTGAATTTTCTAAATCTTTTGGACCGACCGCAATTCTAATAGGAACTCCCTTAATTTCATGTTCATTAAATTTGTATCCAGGTTTATGAGTATCTCTATTGTCAAAAAGAACTGATATATTTTTTTTCTTTAACTCATCTAAAATTGGAGTAATTTTTTTGGTTATTTCATCAAGTTGTTCATCAGAACGATAAATTGGAATAACTACAACTTGAATAGGTGCTAATTTGGGAGGTAAAACTAATCCATTATCATCTGAGTGTGTCATAATTAAGGCTCCCATTAGCCTTGTGGAAACTCCCCATGAGGTTGCCCAAACATAATCTAACTTACCTTCCTTATTAGCAAATTTAACATCAAATGCCTTGGCAAAGTTTTGTCCCAAAAAATGAGATGTTCCAGCTTGTAACGCTTTCCCATCTTGCATTAGAGCCTCTATGCAGTATGTTTCTTCAGCACCTGCAAATCTTTCACTTTCAGATTTTAAACCTTTAATTACCGGTATACCCATGAAATTTTGAGCAAAGTCTGAATAAATATTATTCATTAGCTCAGCTTCTTTTAAAGCCTCATCTTTATTGGCATGAGCGGTATGACCTTCTTGCCATAAAAACTCAGCAGTTCTCAAAAACAATCTAGTTCTCATTTCCCACCTTACCACATTAGCCCATTGATTGATGAGTATAGGAAGGTCTCTATAAGATTGAATCCAATTTTTATAAGTATTCCAAATTATGGCTTCACTCGTAGGTCTAACGATCAACTCTTCTTCAAGTTTAGCATTCTCATCAACAATTAATTTTCCAGAATTTTCTTCATCATTTTTAAGTCTGTAATGAGTAACAACCGCACATTCTTTAGCAAAACCTTCAGCATTTTTTTCTTCAGCTTCAAATAAACTTTTTGGAACAAACAATGGAAAATATGCATTTTGATGACCAGTATCTTTAAACATTTTATCCAACTGAGCTTGCATTTTTTCCCATATTGCATAACCATACGGTTTGATAACCATACAACCTCTTACAGATGAGTTCTCTGCTAAATCAGCTTTTACTACAAGCTCATTATACCATTTTGAATAATCCTCACTTCTTTTTGTTAACTTTTTAGACATAAATTGTTAATGGCATAATTATTGTTTATTTTTAAGTAATGCTAAATTAATTAAATAATTTGTTTATATGAGATACATTTCCATTTTAGTTGTTCTAATTTTTTTTACTAGTTGTGCTCAGCTTAACAACCTTAACGCTGAAAACGACGATGCAATTTATGGAAATAAAGTAAAATCTAAATCTGGTTTATATTACAAAGATTATTTTGCACAAAAAGCTCAAGAATTAAATATTCAATCTAGTGATTCAGATGATGTTCTACTTACTGATATTGATTCGTACATTTCTAATCCAGATACAGATCTTATTTACAATCAAAGTTATGGATCGTGGGGAGACGATCCTTCGTCATTTAACTTAATCGTTAACAATTATAATTACCCTTCATTATACAACAGATATTACTTTGGTTACAGAGGTTGGTATAATTATCCATTTAGCTACTCCTGGTTACCTCCATATTTTGGTTACGAACCATATGGATGGAGTTACTACCCATATTTTAATTACTGGAGTTATTACAGATGGAATCCATATTACAATAATTACCCCTATTATTCTTACAACAATTATTACAATAGAAACGTTGCTTACATGAATGGAAGAAGAGGCTCAGTAAATTATTCAAAAATTAATAAAAGAGGAAATACCTACAGATCTGATCAAAAAGCCTTCAATGGAAAAGATATTTCAACTTACAATGTGAGCAGAATCAAAGATCGTAAGAATTTAGACGAAAAAAAGTCAGAAGATAAATCAGATGCTGCAAACAGAAGAGCATACAACAGAGTTTACTATACCTTTAACAATAGAGTTCAACAAAAAGTAGAAAGCAGGACTGATGACTCTTATAACAACAGAAGAAAAATTGATTTTAATAAAGGAGCAGGAAATCAGAATGGAAAATCAAATTTTCAAATGAGTAGATACAACTCAAAAACAAGTTCTAGTAACAACACTGTCAGAAGGTCCATAAATAGGTCGAACTACACTAGTTCAAACAGATCTTACAATTCATCTAATTTCAGATCAAATACTAGTTCAAGAAGTGTTTCCTCAGGATCGAGATCGTCATCAAGTTCATCTTCAAGTACAAGTAGAGGAAAAAGATAATCTTTATTAAATGAACAAATTAAAGTTATTATTTTTACTTTTTATCTTACCGTTTTCAATTTATACTCAGAGTGTAACTGATATTTTAAACATAACAGCAGATAATTATATTGGAACCGCAAGATTTCAAGCCATGGGTGGTGCCTTTGGAGCCTTAGGAGGTGATTTATCTGCAATCAATGTTAATCCGGCGGGAAGTGCTGTTTATAATAACAACGAATTTGGAATTACCTTTTCTAATAATGAAAAAACCACTAAATCATCATATTTTTCAAATATTTTAAATAATCAAAATAGAAGATTTAGCGTAAACCAAGCTGGAGGTATTTGGGTATTTAAAAATTTTGGGGAAGGAAATCTCAATAAAATTTCTTTTGGAATCAATGCTCAAACAAACAGTTCATATTATGATAAAATAAATGTTGAAGGTATTAATAACTCTTCATCTATTGATAATTTTTTCCTAAACAATTCTAATGGACTAACGGTAAGTGATTTAAGCCTTGGTAACGATTCTGTTAATTATGTTTACAGATTTCTTGGAGAAAATTATGGCTATCCTGCCCAGCAAGCATTTCTAGCTTTTCAAGGTTATATCATAGAGTGGGATGAAGTCAATAATACTTTTTTTTCTTTAGCAAGTTATCAAAATGGTGTTAATCAAGAGCATCAAAAAAATTCTAAGGGATATAACAATAAATACAACCTTAATTTTTCAGTAAATTTTAAGGAAGATTTTTTCTTTGGAATAAATTTAAATATTCATGAAGTATACATTGAAAATAATTTATATCATTTCGAAACAAATTTTGATGAAAATTCTGCTGTAAAATCAATTTTATATGAAGATAGATTATTAACAATTGGAGATGGTTTTTCCCTACAGCTTGGTGCAATTAAAAAGTTTAACAATTTCAGAGTTGGTTTTTCGTATCAATCCCCAACATGGTATACTCTCTACGATGAAACATCACAATATTTAGAAACTAATACAGTTGATATTGATGGAAATTATTACACCGATGTCATTGATCCTAGAGTGGTGAATTTATATCCCGAGTATAACATAAAATCACCCTCATCAATCACATTAAGCTCAGCACTAGTTTTAGGAAATTTCGGTCTAATCAGCTTAGATTTAGAATCTAAAGATTACTCAAAAACTAAAGTTAAACCTAAGAGAGATTTTTTAAACTTAAACAATGAGATTTCCAAAGAATTACAAAATACTCTTAATATTAGGATAGGTTCAGAATTTAAGTTGAATAAACTTAGTTTAAGAGCTGGTTACAATTCAATTGAAAGTCCTTACAAAAATTTAGTTGACAATAGTAGCTCAATATCATTTGGGTTTGGTTATGAGTTAGGATCCACAATAATTAATTTTTCACATAAATCATTAGAACAAAATAGTAGGCATCAGCTTTTTGACTCGGGATTAGTTGATAAAGCAAATTTAGAATTAAACAATTCAATATCTACTATATCTCTTATTTTTAAATTTTAAAGATTTATAATCTATCTTTAATTAACTTTGCAACCATAGAATAGCAAATGTTAAATTAAACAAAAATGATTTCAAAATTAGCTAAAGATTTAAAAATTTATAACTCAATTTCAGGTAAAAAAGAAAGCTTTATTCCAATTGAAAAAAACAATGTTGGAATGTATGTATGTGGGCCCACTGTATACAGTAATGCTCATTTAGGAAATTGTAGAACTTTTATTTCTTTCGACTTAATTTTTAGATACCTTACTCA
>Ga0213865_10002942_pt1 | contig 10589 bp, 7 predicted proteins | sample PICome_6_FD_160100 | JGI IMG/M metagenome (GOLD analysis project Ga0213865, IMG submission 160100) | Coastal seawater microbial communities near Pivers Island, North Carolina, United States - PICO282 | ecosystem: Environmental > Aquatic > Marine > Coastal | place: USA: North Carolina | collected... | reverse complement strand
GTTTATGCGTGCCAAGCGATGAGGCCAGCATGCCGACAAACATCAGACAGGCGGCGGCGGCGCCATAATTGGCATAGCCATCCGCCTGCAAGATGCCATTGCTGCCGTCGGCGGCTTGGAAGAACACCGAGTAGCCCAGAAACGCCATGCCGATACCGCCGAGCCAGCCGAACATAAAGCGTAGACCCATCAGCCCGGTGCGCTGATCGTAATCGGCTGTCAGCTCAGAAATCAGCGCCGTATTCGGCACTTCGAAAAAGGTCAAGAAAATGCGAATGGATACGGCCATCATAACGAGGAAGGCGAACATGCTGCCTTGCGAGGCCAGAACAAATTCCGGTGGATTCCACATCAGCGCATAGCTCAGGCAAATGGGCACGATTGACCAATACATAAACGGGTGACGCCTCCCCCATTTCGACCGCCAATTATCAGATACATAACCGATGAGTGGGTCGGTGACCGCATCGACAAAAATGGCCACCGTTAAAGCCAGACTGGTGAGCATTGGCGACAGGCCAAGAACCTGCGAATAGAATATCAGAAGAAAGTAGCTAAAGCCGTTATCTTTAATGCCATAGGGGGCTGCGCCCAATCCATAATAAAATTTGATACCATTATCTAACTTTAAGCCGTTCATGCAGCGCTCCCATAATCGGTCAATAGCATTGAACAAACGCGGCGCTATTGCAAACCCCGAATCCCCGCCTAGAATAAAACGTGGTCTGGGAGTACATTATGGCTTATATCGGTTTGGTGGCGGGCTTGGCTCTGCTGATTTTTCTCGCGCTGCGCGGTGTTAACATCTTCTTCGCGTCACTCTTATGCGGCTTGGTGGTGGCTTTAACCAATGGCCTGCCGGTGCATCAGGCGTTTGCTGAACATTATGCCACCGGCCCGCTGGGCACATTTAGTTTCGCGGGGCGGTTCTTCTTGCTGTTTATTGCCGGTGCGATTTTCGGGCGCATTATGGGAGATAGCAAAGCCGCGACTTCAATTGCGCTGGCATTGGTTGACCGGCTTGGCGCGCATCGCGCTTTGGTGATTACCGTATTGGCCTGCGCCGCGCTGACCTATGGCGGGGTTGTGGTGTTTGTGGTCATTTTTGCCATGTATCCACTTGGCCTTAGCCTCCTGAAAGAGGCGGATATACCCAAGCGGTTGTTTTGCGCCGCGCTGGCATTGGGCGCAGGGACATTCACCCTCACCGCCCTACCCGGCACGCCGTCAATTCAAAACGTTATCCCGTCCGTCGCTCTGGGCACGGATTTATTCGCCGCGCCGGTGCTTGGGCTGATTGGTGGCGCGATTATGTTCGCTTTGGGCATGGTCTATCTTGAGCGTCAACGGCTGAAAGCCAAAGCTGACGGTGAAGGCTTTGAGCCCGGCCCGCTTGATAAGGTTGAGAATATCATCGCCTCGCCGGATATGCCGCATTGGCGTATCGCCATATTGCCGCTCGCGCTGGTGTTGAGTACCATCTTGCTGCCGCGCTTGCTGCAAAGCGCGGGGCTGGCCCCTGAAACCGGTCTGCTGGCTGAAATTATTGTCTTTGCCGGTAAACAACCGGTTTTCTGGCCCAGCCTGGCGTTGATTAGCGGCAGCCTGTTTGCCTATACAGTATTCCCCAATCTGCGCGGTCGCGGGTTGAAGGTCTTCGGAGAAGGCACAAATGACGCGATTATGCCTCTGCTCAATACGGCGGCAGTCATCGGCTTTGGCGGGATCGTTGTGCAAACCATCGGCTTTCAAGATTTCTCATCAATTATGCTGAATTCTGGCCTTCCCCCGAAGCTATCGGCTTTCGCATCAATTTCATTGGTCTCAGCGATTACCGGCTCGGCATCAGGCGGTTTGCAAATCTTTATGGCGACCATGGCCGAAAGTTATCTGGCTTTGGGTATTCCGGCAGATGAGCTGCATCGCATTGTTGCGATGGCGAGTGGTGGCTTTGACTCGCTGCCCCATTGTGGCGCGGTGGTTGCCATGCTTACCATTACCCAGTTAACCCATAAACAGGCCTATAAAGATGTCGGGGTTATCACGGTTATTATTCCGGTGATTGCAACGCTTTCCGTCATGGCATTAAGCACCATAATTTAGGAGATATTTGTGGCAGATAAATTTTCAGAAAGCTTGGCCGCGGGTGATTTGCAGGCATTTTCGGATAGTGTCAATTTCCCGCGCCATATCGGTATTGAACTGCTCGCTGCGGATAAAGATCGCGTCGAAGGCCGCCTGCCCGTCACGAAAGATTTGACCAATCATCTGCCTAATGTGCATGGCGGCGCAATAATGTCGTTGGCCGATGCGATGGGGGCTATCGGCGCGCATTTGAATATGCCCGAAGGTGCGGCGGGCACGACTACGATTGAGAGTAAAACCAATTTCATCAAACCGGCCTTGCAAGGTGACACATTGCACGCGGTTGCAACACCACTATCTGTCGGGCGGCGCTTATCTGTGTGGCAAACCGAAATTACCCGCGAAGACGGCAAGCGGGTTGCCGTCGTCACCCAGACGCAAATTTACCTTTAATCTCGCTTAGCGCTATTGGCGCGTAACGAATGAGTCGGTGATACCCATGGTGCTCAACTGCTCGCGAATGGATTTGATTTCTGACCTTGAAAAGGCCGGAATAATAATCCGATAGAGCGGCGGATTGCGACGCTTGGTCTTTCGAACAAATGTCGGCAAGCCGGTTTTGGCAATGATTCTATCGGCATATTTACGTGCTGCTGTGCGGTCGCGTAACGCCTTAGCCTGAACAAAGCGGGAGGCTTCCCCATTTGTCGCGGCAGGCTTTGGCGTGGCGACCGGCGCCGTAATAACAGGCTTGGCATCCGGTTTAGCCGCAGTCGATTTGGCGAAAGGTGCCGGTGTTTTTGCCTTCGGCGCGTTTTGCGCGCCGTTATCGATCCGCAGGATAAAGCTGTCTGTGGCGCGAATTTCCGGTCCCTGAGCAATCGCTCGCAGGCTTAGTTGCATTTGTTTCTTAGGCGGACGCCCTGAAATTTTGCGGGTCACCGGATCGAAACTCAACCAATCCGGCAGGCGTGTGCCGTTCTGCATACCCAAAGAATAAGCCACAGGCTGACCTACGGCGAAAGTATCCGTCGCAAAGGTAAAGCCATTTGCGCCCAGCACCGGATTTTGCTTGGAGATAGGTTTACGCACCCTGTCACTGACAGCCATAACACTCTTATATTTCAACCCCCAGGTTTGCAGGCTGGTGCTAATGGCCGATGAAAGGCCCTCAATACTCATATCTGTGACATTATTGGGCAGAATATCGAGTCCGACAGAGGCGTAGATTGTGCCGAAGCTATTTTGCAGTTCGGCAAAGGCAATATCACGTCGCATTTGGGCCAACAGCAGACTGGCCTCTTGGCGAATGACTTCCAATTCACCGAATTTGGCGACCCTTTGGGCGTCCCGCGTTTGCTTGGTGAGACGCTTGGATACACTCAGATAGTCTTCGGCAACAGCATATTCTTGTCGAGCTTGGGCAAAATTCATATTTGCGATATGAACTTGCGAGACCACTGCCATCGCCATCGCCAATCGCTGCGCTTCGGCGACGTCGACAGATGCCTTGGCAACCTCGCGATTTTTCGGGCCGGTGAAGGCTGACATTAGATTATAGCTTACCTGAGCGCCCATCTCGACATACTCATTATATTTTTGGTAGTCGCTATCGTCGCTATTGGCCGATGCAGTGAGATTAAGGTTCGGCATCATTGACAAAAGTGCCGCCCTCACTTCGCTCTGATTGATACGTTTTTGATAGCGGGTTTCCATCAATTCGGGGCGGCTCAGAAGCGCCGTATTTTCCATCAGAGAAATATTCATCGCGATTTCAGGAATAATATATTCAACTTTAGCCAATCGAAACTGTTGTCCTGGCATCAGACCCATAAGCTGCGCCAGTTCCAATTTTGCGGTCATTAGAGCACGCTGCTGGGTGTGCAGGGTGCGTCGAATTTCCAGTAATTCTTTTTGATAAATCAAGGCTTCCAAGGGCGGCGACAAGCGTCGGCTCTCAATTCGGCGACTATCCGCCAATGCATCTTCGACACGGCGTAGAAGCGGACCCAATTCACCCAAAAGGTTTTCAGCCGCAACCGCGCGCCAATAAGACGATGTAACTTCGCGCACAATATTATGAACCACTTTACGGTGGCGCTCGATCGCAATCATACGACGGTCGGCACTCTGCCCCGCCCGCACATACGACAAACCGAAATCGAGAATGTTCCAAGTAAACACCGCGTTGGCCGTCGACCTGTTTTTATCTTGCGATACGCTGTAAGACGGATCGCTGCCCAATGGCGCCGGTGTGTTGCCATCGAATGTGGTACTGGCTGACGCTGCATATTTATCGCGCTGACTATAACCGGCACTTAGCGTCAAGGCAGGCAATATATTGCTTTTGGCGAGATCATATTGACGTTGGCTTAAAGCCGTTTCCATTGCTGCCAGCTTATATTCACGATTGTATAGAATGGCCCGCGCAATGGCCTGATAAAGCGACAAAGGCGCGTCAATCGCGTCAGGCATAACACCCAATTTGTCCAAATCAGATTGCAATTCCTTGCTGACGGTTGCTCTGTCGAGAGGATCGGGTGCTCTTACGCACGCCGCGACCAATGCAGCTATAAAGAAAACAGAAATAAGCGGTCGCAACATAAAAAATCACCAAAGTAAACTTGCTACAAACTTATACTGGTTCTTTGAAATTTTGAAAGTGAAAGTAATTCGTTTTCACCCTTTTTTACTATTTACGAACAGAAACCATTTTGTTTACCACAAAAAGGTTTTTTGGTAGAAGATGAGAATGGTTTTGTCTCGAGAAAATCCTCAGCAGTTGAGAGCTAAAGAGCGCGTTGATTTGGTGTTGCGCACAACGAAAGTTATTTTGGCTGAGCGCGGTTATAGCGGTTTGACGCTCAGCGCAGTTTGTGAACGCGCCAAAATTAAACAAACATCAATTTATCGCTATTGGCCCAACCAAACCGCGCTTCTGGTGAGCCTCATCAGCTTCTTCGAGGAAGATTATCAATCGCGCATTAAACTGTTGGAAGAAGTAGCCTTTGACCTCCCATGGCGTGAGGTTCAGCATATTTTATTGGAAGGCTTAGGTGATTATTTGAACGAAAACCCCTGGGTTTATAACGGTTTGGCTGCTGTGCGGGGCGACCCCGGTGTTACGGCGCGCCATCAACAAACGCTCGAGTTTTTCGCTACACGATACGCGCATCTCCTTAAAATTGGCGGCTTTGGCGTGCGCGGCGAGGAGGAGGCGCGCATTTCATTTACCTATGTACTTCTCTTGGATAGCTTTTTGTTCGCATTTGGACGGGTCGGCAATGACAAAGAAAAGCAGGCTGAGGTGATTGAAAACTTTTACGAAGTCGTCACAGCTTATCTTGCGCCTCATATGCAATCGAATGATGACCCAACCCTTATTGCGGTTTCATAACCTCGAAGTCGGTAATATGAGCGCGGCTTGAGGTTACCATATAAGATTTGATTGCCAGAGACTGCTTGCCATTGGGTAAGGGAATATTTCCTATAGCCACAAAGCCCTCATCACTGAGTGACGCCATTATGCTCCCAGTGTCCGGGCCACCATTGCAAACTCCATTTCCGGGAGCGCATGTCAACGTCTTTAACACGCATGATCCGTTTGCACTGCAAATGTTAGTATCAAGAAAATCAAACGACCAATCGACGTCGAATTCTCCAGAGCCATCAAAAGCTCCGGCGGTGTTCAAGGCGCCCTGCTTTGCACCATAATTGATTGACAGATTGTGACTATAAGCGCCGCTTCTGGCTCTATAAATTGGGTTTCCAACTGAACCAATTTCCGTATCGATATTATCTGGCCCGCCCGTGAAATTATGGGTTTTAGTGAAACGGCCTTCGCCCGAGGTAAAGCGGGCAAAAAAGTCATTCTCCCAGTTACCAAAATCATTGTTATTGAAATGCTTGCCATAGGTCAGTTCAGTTTGTGTGTCCATTGAGGTGGCAAAATCTGTGCAATGAGCGCTTACACAATCATAATTAACTTCGACTTCATGAAAACGATCGTAAGTCGCTCCATCTATAGTTTGGCGGTAGTGGAGCGTTAAAACCCCTGTCTCGGGCGGAGGTGAGCCCAATGAGATCCAGCTAATATCAATGTCATCTGGGTGTGTAATGTCCGCATCTTTGAGGACAGTCTGAAGGCCGTTGGTATCTATTGCTACTCCGGAAGCAATACTTCCAGTGCTTCCGTTGCTGATTTTGATTTCCTCTCGCGAAGCCACAACTCGCGATTGAGCAGCATTATAGACAATGGAAACCCCAACATTACTTTGGCCGGTTTTGCCATCGGCTAGCAAAGTGTTGATTTCTAGATCATAACTGCTTTCGCGCGGTGAAGCCCCGCCTCTCAACAGTAATTTATTTCCTGCAATTTTAAACAGGTCCATGTGATTAGTTAGCGTGTAACTAGCTTGCCCAGTCTCGTCGACAGGAGTCAAAGTGCCTATTTCGACATCCATCAAGCTAGTAGCGGGCGCCAACGATGAGAAAAGGTTACGGCAGAGTTGTGTTCTATCGGTGGAAATGGAGTTGAAATTTACAGATTGCCCCAAACCTTTATTATTATTGTACCCGCAAGAAAACCGGCTAAAAAACGCTGCCCCTTTTGTGTCAAACTCCAAGCCCTGGGTGTTATCGGAAATGTTTATAATATCGTTAGTTATCTCTTCATCGGTTTCGCTGTTAATTATCGATCGCGAAATTGAAAGATATGGGAACCCGCTATCACCATCATAAGACCCGATAAAAGATGATACTCCATCTAGCAGCGATGACACGCTGCCCTCGTTTGGGCTCAAAACTGCGGAATGGACAGAATTATAATTGTTGACGGTCACATTAGTTGCTTTGGAGGCTGAGTATCGATATTCGCCATCATTACCTGTATCAAAAATTTCCAATGCAGAATTTATAGGCACTTGCGTTGAGCCATGTTGTCTACCTATCACTACTGCGGGCTTACCGTCTACGTGAATGAACTCCCGCAGGCGGGTTTGCTCATCAGTTGACAATGCATTGTTGGTATCCATGTACATAAGAACAGCATCATATTCATCGAGGTCTAAGTTGGCGGAGGCAACGTCGTCAACGTGGTCAAAGCCATCATAGGATACTATGTTGCCGGTCTCCGCAGTCGGAAACGTCTCACGCAGCAGGTCACGAGTAACACCAAACTGAGCGTGACTCGTGCTTACAAAATATGATCCAGCGCGGATTAAAACTTTACCGTCTGAGCTGAAGTAGGGGTTAGATGGAATTGAATTTTTAGACAAAGTGAGCGGAATACTGCCAGCGCCAACATTATCAGCTACAGAAACCTGGCTGTCTTCGGCGAGACTGTCTACAACTGTTGCCACTGCCTCGCTTTGTGAAACCGCTGGAGCCATTGAAACGGTTGCCGGGACGTCGACAACGCTAACACTGCTTATGTCGGAGCTGTCATCATTCTGACCGGCGGCCGAAGCCACGGCGCTGTCGAAGCTCCCCTCGCCCTCTTCAGTCGTTTTTGTCTCCCCTTCGGATGTACCATCGGAAGCCTCTGTCTCCGCGCTATCGCCACCATCTTCATCGCCGGCTTCCGCTTCGCTTTCATCATCATTGGAACCCTCGCTGTCGGCCTCCTCCGCCTCAGGGGGCGGCGACAAAATTGCATTTATTTCGGCGAGGGGCACTTGGCGAACATCGCCTAACAATCCATTTGCTGAAACATCAATTCCAAAACCCGGGCGATCAACAAGCTGGATGCCAGCATCAGTCGAAACCTCCATCGCGCCGGATAGCAGCACAAAAGTCGACCCATCATCCCGGTGGGTTGCAATAATCTCTGTGCCACGAATGCCTACAGTTGCTTTGCCTGCTCTGATTTTGATGTTTTCGGGCGTATTTTTTGCCAGTTGACCGGACACAAATCGGATGCCTCCACGCAACAAGCTGGCTTCAAGCACACCTTCCTCGGCGACAGGGTCATAAACAAATTCGTCAAACACCACCTTTGACGAAGGCGCAAGGGAGAAGACGCTCTCATCTCGAAGCAAAACCTGTGCGCGGGTCGCCTTGCCGGTTTCAACCTCATCATTCAAAAACACATCATCGCCAGCTATTAAATTACGTCCAACGGCCTCGGTAAAAGCCTGCATTGGACCGGTGCTAACTGCTACGACACCTGATACGGTGCGCGCCTCTGCGGCCAATCCAATCGAGCCAGATAAAATAGCAAGTGCAATAAAACTTCGCATGACGTGCTCCTAAAAACTTTTGCGCATGCCGATCTTCAGCTCGCTGACGGTTTTTGTAAAATTAATAATATTTGAACGCGTATCGGCTACAAAGCCGCTAATGGAGAGTACAACACCCCCCAGATGGGGTGGCAATGCATAGTCAAGGTTAAGGCTGGCGCGGGTGCGTTCGTCTTGACGAATATTGCTTCCGATCAGGGGGTCTGCTTTGTCAAAATCCGTATTCATAAAATCTGCCACTAGTGACACATTCACTTCGCCGACCCGCGAGCGCGCGCCAAAGGAAACAGAACCGGATTGGGTTGAGTAATAATCAACCTCGGCGCTGGAAAAATCGCCCCCCAGAGAGGCAGTAAGAAGTAATGGTATTGGTAACCCCAGTACAGGCCGAGCATAGGAAATGCTTAACCCCGTTACGTAATTGTCTCGTTGCTTGCTTGCGGCACTACCAAGATAATTAAAGTGTCGGGTTTCACCTGCCCGCAATGTGCCGCTTAATCGTGAGTTATTTGGAAGGTTTGCTCCAATCCCTAGAGCCAGCTGATGGCCCGCGTTGTAAGCATGTCCGCTTACTTCAGTTAGATAAGCATTATAGTTAACACTCCAGGGGGCCTTTCGCTTTTCCGTATAACCAAAGGAAAAGAACGTCGTCGTGGAGTCTGCTAGATTGATTTCAATATAATCGCGACCGGCTATACCAAAGCCTGCAGTTAACCCTCGTTCGCGGTAGGTTGGCATTTTATAGGTTAACGATAAGCCAGCTTCATAATCCACAAAAGCCTCAACCACCTCAGGAGATGTACTCTCATAAAGTTGGTCAAAAAATTGAACCTTTGGTCCTTTTGGCGCTGCCAAGGCATTATCTGCTGAACCACTAGCCAAGCCGATAGACCCTCCAAAGGCTAGCCGTTTTTGAGAGGCCTCTAGCGTGTCACTAAGCGCTTGCGCACGAACGCGCATGTCTTGGTTTAGAGACCTGTCCGCTAATAATTCGCGTAAAATGAGGCGAGCGTCAGCAAGGTTGCCAAGGCGCAGCTGAACCTCCGCGTAAAGCACTTTTGCCAGCTTGCTTTCAGGATCAAGTAAGAGAACCCTTTGCAGGGTCGCTGCAGCACCTTTAAAATTTCGTTTAACGAGCTGCTCTTGCAAATAAGCAAGATTGATTTCGATATTAGTAGGGTTGGCGAATAATTTTTCTTTGACGGTTTGAGCTTGAGAATGCGAAGAAAAAGCGCAAGTCAGCAAGGCTACCAAAAAGAGTGTTTGCTTGATTGCCATTGCGTTACGGGCAGATGCTGCCGGCATCAAGTGGTTTAGGACACACCCATATAGGCAAATGAGCTCCTATTAAGATATTGCCATCTCCGTCCCATCGCTTAGTTGCATCGACTTCTGCCTCATACGTTTTTGTCTCATTTGATCCGTCGTTCTCCCTGAAAACGTGAGCGTCGCAGCCATTTTCACCCAAACAAGCGCATCTGTGAATGTAAAACTTATTAGCTTCCGAGATCGGTGAGCAAGAATTGGCGCACTGCAGCCCCAATTGCCCTTGCTTCAGCTTTGCGACGTTTAACGGAGGGAGGCGATCCTCATTATTAGTTCCCTTTGCTGCTTCTGTATTCGCCCAAGCAGCCTCATTGTGCATGTTTACAGCAAACGGAATGCTTTTGTTATAGGCATTAACATTGTTGGAGTTTAGCGACTTTACCGCTGCGTCAACATATTCAATGCAATTGCTGTCGCGATCAATCACCCGCTCCTGGTCGGTAGCCAGTTCCGATCGGCCGTCTAACTCATTGTCTATTGTTAACACGTCAACTGAGAAGGCTCTGTCGACTTTCAGCGCATTTTCCATAGTCACATCCTCTTGAACCGTGTCAACATAACTCTGATAGGTTATTGCTCCGACGCCCGCAAGAATGCCAATGATTGCAATTACAACTAATAACTCAAGAAGCGAAAAACCGCGCATTTAACTACCTCGACGAAATACCTGTAAAAAATGTCACAATTCGCAAGTTGGTTAAAGTGCGCTTTTTAATCTTTATTCTGACGACGGCTCCGGCTCTGGTTCCGAGCAAAGGCGTGTGGTGATTTCATCACCATCTATCAAAGTCACATAAATGTTGCTGTCAGGCATCTCATCGGTAAGGTCATATTCATCTGCCCCCGTACCAGCGCCCACGGTATTTGGTGATAAACTAATAGTGTCGTCGTGAATGCTGCCTATTTGTATAACTCCGGTATCTCCGTTCTCTACGGTAT
>Ga0213865_10002940_pt1 | contig 10590 bp, 8 predicted proteins | sample PICome_6_FD_160100 | JGI IMG/M metagenome (GOLD analysis project Ga0213865, IMG submission 160100) | Coastal seawater microbial communities near Pivers Island, North Carolina, United States - PICO282 | ecosystem: Environmental > Aquatic > Marine > Coastal | place: USA: North Carolina | collected... | reverse complement strand
CCTGTGCTGGCGATCTGCACCCACAGCCACCACGACCACGCCGGTGGGCTGTGCCAGTTCGACCAGCGGCTGGGCCATGGTCTGGAGGCCGATATCTTCGCCAATCCGACCCGGCAGAACACCGTCTGCGACCTGCTGGACGTGAGCGTGATCCGGGCGCGGCCATCCAATGACTTCGATATCGATACCTGGTGCTATCAGCCTGCGCCGCTGACCGGGATGGTCGACGACGGCGACATGATCGACCTGGGCGACCGACGGTTTCATGTGCTTCACCTGCCCGGTCACTCACCGGGGTCGGTGGCACTGTGGGAGGCGGAGACGGGCACCGTGTTCACCGGCGATGCCCTCTACGACGGGGTGCTCTACGACCACCTCTATCACTCGGTGCCTGAGCAGATGATCGACAGCCTGAACCGGCTCTGCGACCTGCCGCTTTCGGTCGTGCACGCGGGCCACTTCGGCAGCTTCGGCAGGGACCGGGCGCGGCAGATCACGGCGGAATATCTCTCCGGTCAGCGCAGCATGCTCTGCCCCTGAGGCCAGGCCCCCTTCACCGGCGGGCGGCTACCAGGGCACGGCCTCGCCCCGCCAGTCGAAAAAGCCGCCATTGTCCTCAGGCCCGAGGCCATCGATGACCCGGAGCAGGTTGTGCGCGGCGGTGGCGGGGTCGTGCTTGTCCTTGTTCGGGTAACCGGCGGTAAAGGCGGTATCGACCGTGCCCGGGTGCAGGGCGACAACCGCGCATTCCTTGAATTTGCGCTGCAGCTCGATCGCGGCGGTGCGGGTGATCTGATTGGCGGCCGCCTTCGACGCCCGGTAGCTGTACCAGCCGCCCAGATGGTTATCACCGATGGAGCCGACCCGGGCCGTCAGCACGGCGACCACACTCCGGCCCTCGCGGGGGAGCAGCGCGGGCAGGCGGGACAGGATCAGCGCAGGGCCAACGGCGTTGACCAGCAGCAGGTCCTGCATGGTGGCCTGATCGATCGACCGCAGCGACTTCTCCGGGCTGGCGCCGGGCGGGGCCAGAATGCCGGTGGCGATCACCACCAGATCGAAGGGACCGCTCAGACCCGCCATCGCCGCATCAACGGCTTCCGGGTCGCGGAGGTCAAGCCCGTCGCCGCTGCGCGACAGGCCGGTGACCGCGTATCCCTGCTGGTCGAGAGCGTCGCAAAACGCTGCCCCGATACCGCCCGAAGCCCCGAAAATCAGTGCGCGCTTCATCGCTATCTTCCCTGCTGTGCTGCCCTGAGTGCTGCGCGAGAAAGTAGGACCGCGCGGCCCGGCGACCAGTGACGGAAAGGCGCAACCCGGGCGCGGAAACCGGCGGCGACTGGCGAAAGCAGGACAAATCGCGCTAACCTTCGCTTCGGCGCGACCGGCGGGCGTAACCGCCGCCACCCCGCCGCACAACTGGGAGCACCCGCCATGACCCGCAGCACCTTCAAGCCCCGGCCCGAGCAGATGGCGCTCTACCCCGACGTTTCCGGCAACACCATCAACGGGCTGGGCGACGGCGAACGGCGGCAGCCGTCCTACGTATACTGGGGCAACAGCCCCGATGATGTCGCCCACGGCGACGTGCAGCGCTGGTTCTACACCGTCGACCCGGGTCTGGATGGCTATGGCGTGGAGCGGGCGCGCCGGGCGGCGATCATCGATGCACCGCTGACCCCGCTGGCCGAGACGCCGCGGGCCGTCACCGAGGCAGATTTCGCCAGCTTCACGCAAGCCGGTCTGGAGGCGGGTGATTTCGACAAGATCGGGGTCGCGGCCTTCGATCCGGTCTGGGCCTTCGAAGGCGTCGAGATCGGCTTCAAGCACGTGGTGGTCATGGGCTTCCACCACGACTTTGAGGAAATCAGCAAAGCACCGGCGCCCGAAGGCGGGCTGGAAGTCATGCGCCAGTACCGGCGCGCGGCGCAGGGTGCGATAACGGTCGCCAACTGGTTGCGGGCGCAGGGCTGGGAGGCTGAACCGCTGACCGGGCCGATGTCAGGGAAGATGACGATGATCCCGGCGGCACTGGCCAGCGGCTTCGGCGAGCTGGGCAAGCACGGCTCCCTGATCACGCCCGAGTTCGGTTCCTCCTTCCGGCTCTCGGCGGTACTGACCGACTGCCCGCTGCCGCTGTCCGCGCCGGTGGATCACGGCATCGATGACTTCTGCCTTAACTGTCGCGTGTGCGAGGACGCCTGCCCGCCTGAGGCCATTGCGCCGAACAAGCAACTCGTTCGGGGCGAGGTCAAATGGTACGTCGATTTCGACAAGTGCCTGCCGTTCTTCAATGAGCACCAGGGCTGTGCCGTCTGCCTCGCCGTTTGCCCGTGGAGCCGCCCGGGTGTGGGGCCACGCCTTGCCGATAAACTGGAGCGCAGGCGCAGCCGAAAGGCGTTGGAGCAGCCCTGACCGTCAGCGCTTGAAAACAGGTACAGACGAAGCGTGCGGGCAGCGCGTTCCGGGTGCAAAAATCCTTAGCTCTCGACGTTGTCGCAGTAGAACGCGAGCTTGTTGCCTGCCGGGTCGCGCACGTAGGCATAGTGCGTTGGGCTGTCGTCCAGCCTTGGTCCGGGGGCGCCCTCGTCCGTGCCGCCGCTCTTCAGCGCGATCTGGTAGACCTCGTGCAGCGTCTCCAGTGTCGGGGTGGGAAAGGCGATCATGGTGCCATTGCCCGCCGTTGCCGGCTGCCTGTCGTAAGGCCCGGTGACGTAGAAAAGCGACTCTTCGGGCTTTTCCGGCAGACCATAGCCGACATAGCGCCCTGAATCGTCGGTTTGCCGGTAACCCAGCGGCTCAAACACGGCGTCGTAGAAGGCCAGCGACCCGGCAAGGTCGTTTGTGCCCACCATCAAATAACCAATCATGCCGATCTTCCCCTTGTTCAGCAATGTGCAAGCCGATCTTCACTGAATCGGCGCTCTTGGCCAAGGGTCTTGCACGCCGCAGGCTGTGGACAGGACGCGCTGGCGTGGCGGTGACGACCGGCCCGCCGGGCGGCGATTGCAGGTCTTGCCCGGGTTCAGAATCGGAGTAGCCTGCGTTCGATGGTCGGCACCGATGTCGGCCAATTGTGCAGCAGAGGGATGCCGACCGTGACCAAGCCGCAGCCGACCGAACTCGACGCCTTTCTGGCCCGATACCCCGAGACCCGATTCCTCGATGCCGTGATGTTCGACCTTTGCGGCACGGCGGTGGGCAAGCGCCTGCCGATCCGTGAAGCCAGCAAGCTCTGGTCTGCTGGTGTCGCCTTTTGCGCCGGGATCACCACGCTGGACGCTCTGGGGACCAGTTGGGATGTCCACGGTATCGGGTTTTCCGACGGTGATCCGGATGCCACGAGCTATCCGGTGCCCGGCACGCTGGTTCCTGTGCCGTGGGCCGAGGTGCCGACGGCTCAGGTGTTGATTGCGCCGGCCCCGCCGGAGGGCGGGAGCCACTGGTGGTTCGACCCGCGCGCGATCCTCGCTGGCGTGGTGGCGCGGTTTGACGCGCTGGGGCTGCGCCCGGTCGTGGCCAATGAGCTGGAATTCTACCTCGTGCAGACCCAGCGGGATGATCAGGGGCGACTGCGCCCCGCCGAGACCCAGCGGCCCGGTCGGGCGTCTGACGCACCGCGGGTTCTGGCCTTTGACAAGCTCGACGAGTGGACCGGGATCCTCGCCGAGATCGATGCCGCTGCGCAGGCGCAGGGCGTGCCGGCCGGGGCTTCGACCGCCGAGTACGGCGGCACGCAGTTCGAGGTCAACCTGACGCACTGTGACGACCCGGTGCTGGCCTGCGACCACGCGTTGATGCTGCGGCGGATCGTCAAGGGGGTCGCCGCCCGGCACGGGCTGGATGCAACCTTCATGTCCAAGCCCTTTGGCGATCAGTCGGGGTCGGGCCTGCACGTGCACGCCAGCCTGATCGACGCCGAGGGCAGTAACGTTTTCGATGAGACGCGGCCGGAAGGCGATCGGTTGATGGGGCAGGCCATCGCGGGGCTGCAAGCGACGGCCTACGATGCCATGGCGCTGTTTGCCCCCAACCTGAACGCCTATCGCCGGTTCGAGCCGGACCAGTTCGTGCCGGTGAACACCTCATGGGGCTTCAACAACCGCTCGGTGTCGTTCCGCGTGCCCGCCGGGTCCGGTCAGGCACGGCGGATCGAGCACCGCATCGCCGGGGCCGAGGCCAACCCCTATCTGGTCATGGCCGCGGTGCTGGCGGGTTTTCACCACGGGCTGACCCAGGCGCTGGAGCCAACTGAGGCCGCGACGGGCAATGCCGGGGAGCAGGCTGACCCGGAGATGCCGCTGAAACTGTGGACGGCTCTCGACCGGCTGGAGGGCTCCACGCTGCTCGCGGACTATCTGGGCGCGGACTATCCCGGCGCCTATGCCGCGATCAAGCGGGCGGAGTTCGAGGCCTTCCTGACTGAAATTCTACCGCGTGAGTACGACTGGTATGTCTGAGGCCACAGGATCAGCGCCGTCGGGGCAGTCCGCGCAGGCCGCAGCGGCTGGAGCTGGAGTGCCCCGACGCGTCGGTGACGTGTCGTTCTGGTACGCCGACCATGGCCTGCCGGAGACCCGCCGGCCCGCCCTGCCCGGCAACCTGCAGGCCGACGTTGCCATCATTGGCGCCGGCTACACCGGGCTTTGGACCGCCTACTACCTGCGCAAGGCCGCGCCCCAGCTGCGGGTGGTGGTGCTGGAAAAGGAATTTGCCGGCTTTGGAGCTTCCGGGCGTAACGGGGGCTGGTGCATGGGCGTGATGGCCTGGGACCAGAACCGCTACGCGGCGACCCACGGCCGGGAAGCGGTAATGGACATGGTATCGGCGCTCGAAGGCGCGGTACCGGAAATCGCGCGGGTGTGTGCAGCAGAAGGCATTGACGCCGACCTGCGCGAGACCGAGGAGCTGATGATTGCCGCCAACCCAGCGCAGCTCGAGCGGCTGGAAGAAGAGATCGTCCACCGCGAGGCCTGGGGCGAAGGACACCGTATCCGCGCGCTGAGCGCCGAAGAGGTCCGCCAGCGTATAAACGTTCCCGGGGCTTTGGGGGCCATGTCGGTGAGCGGCATGCTGCGGGTGCAGCCGGCCAAGCTGGTGCGCGGGCTGGCCGAGGCAGCCGAGCGGGCCGGAGCGGAGATCTACGAGGACACCGAAGTCCTGCGCTACGACCCCGGGCAGGTCAGCACCCCGAACGGCGTCGTCCGGGCGCCGATCATCCTGCGCGCGACAGAGGGCTTTACCGCAACCCTGCCGGGGCATCGGCGCGACTGGCTGCCGCTGAACTCAGCCCAGATTGCCACCGTGCCGCTGCCGCCCGAAGCCTGGGCGAAGATTGGCTGGGAGGGGCACGAACTGATCGGTGACCTGGCGAACAGCTATTGCTACTGCCAGCGCACGCGCGAGGGGCGGATTACGGTCGGAGGGCGCGGCATGCCGTACCGCTTCGGCTCCGGCATCGACCACAACGGTGAACCGGACGCGGTGACCATCGAGCGGCTGGTGGCGATCCTGCACAAGCATTTCCCTGAAGCAGCGAAGTACCCGATCGACCACGCCTGGTGCGGGGTGGTTGCGGTGCCACGGGACTGGTGCGCGACCGTGGGGCTGGACCGGAACACGGGGCTGGGCTGGGCGGGGGGATACGTCGGGGTTGGGGTGTCGACCTCGAACCTTGCCGGGCGGACGCTGGCAGATCTGGCGCTACGGGAACTGGGCGTCGGCGGTGAAACAGATCTGACGGCACTGCCGTGGGTCGACCGCCGGGTGAGGCGTTGGGAACCCGAACCGCTGCGCTGGCTGGGGGTTACCGCCATGTATGGCCTGCTCACCGCTGCCGACCGGCACGAAGCGGGGCACGAGGGGCGGGCGTCACGGCTGGCCCGCTTGGGCAACTGGATCACCGGGCGATCTTGAAATGCGCTTGAACCTTTAGAGTCGCGCTCTGGCGACGGTGCGGGTTGCGCGTGGGAGGGCCGAAGGCCGCGAAGCGGCCGAGGTCCGAGCGCGCCACCCATCTGTTGACACGCAACACGCTCGAAGGCGCAGCCGTTTTGAGCGCAAAGGCAAAAAATCTCCGCGTGGGAGATTTGTAAGCCGCGAAGCGGCGTCAAATTGAGCGCGCCACCGCAACCTTTGCAGGCTCAGAGATCGGCGAAATGCTCTGGCAGGAAAGCGCGCAGAAAGCCGATCGCCTCATCGCGCATGGCCGCAGGCTGATACTCACCAGCATAGAGGTGCAGGTGCTGCCAATATCCGTCAGTCAGCGTGTCCACCCACTGCGCCAGCTTCAGTGCCCGCTGCGGCTCACCCGGCAGCAGCGCCCGACAGGCGGACTCGATCGCCTCGGTCCGGCTCGCGTCGAAAGCCCGCGCGATTTCCCGGTACTGCGGGGTAAAGGATTGCTCGCCCCAGAAAGCGAACCACACCGACAGGATTTCCGGGCTGCACACCCGCGGGTCAAAATCGGCTGTAATGAGGGCGACCAGTTGCGCCCGCGGGTCTTCGGCCGCCTGCCGCAGCGCCGCCTGCCAGTTCTCCTCGTAGCTCCGGTACATGTCGCGCATAGTCTCGGTCAGCAAGCCAGTCTTGGACGCGAAATAGAAAACGGCCACCCCTTGCGACAGGCCCGCCTCCGCCGCGACCGTTGCCAGCGTGGTCCGGGCCAGCCCGTGGGCGACAATCGACCGCCGGGTAGCGTCCAACAGCTGCCGGCGCCGCCGATCGGCGTTTTCCTTGCGCTCTTTACGTGGTTTGCCAGCCTTCGGTCCAGCGTCGGCATCTCGGCCGACCGACCCCTGCTGCTGTTCTGATTCAGCCCTCATGACACGTCCGTTTTGCTGACCCGTCCTGCCCTGTTCCCACAAAATATCCGCCAAGTCAGCCACATTTTTTTGTTTGAGCGCTCAAAAAACTTTACGGGACAGCCGTCTTTACCTAGCGTGACGGCCTTAGAGGAGAGACCATGAGCCGCTCTGACACCTTCGATGCCATCATCGCTGGCGCCGGCCACAACGGCCTGACCACCGCGTGCTACCTCGCACGAGCCGGGCTGCGTGTGCTGGTGGTCGAGAAAAACGACTGGATCGGTGGCGCAGCGGTCAGCCGTTCGCTCTACGACGGCTGGACCTACTCCAACTGCTCCTACGTCTGCTCACTGCTGCGGCGGGAGATCGTGCGCGACCTCGAACTGCCGCGGTTCGGGCTGCAAGTCATCCCCTACGAGGCCGGCGCCACCTTCACCGAAGACGGCGACTATTTCGCCTACTACTCCGACCACGACGCGCTGGTGCGCGAGATCGGTCGCCACAACCCGAATGACGTCGACGCCTACGAGCGCTTCAGCCAGACCGTCATCCGCCAGTGCCGCTTCATCCGGCCCTTCCTGCTCCGTAACGCGCCTGACCCGACCTCGCTGAAGCCTCGCGACATCGAGGAGCTGCTGTACCTCGTCGGCAAGGCCAATGACCTCGGGAGCCGGGAGCTTGGCGAAACCCTGCGCTTCTGGACCATCTCCATCGGCGATTTCCTCGACGAGCACTTCGACAACGACCTGATGAAGGCACACCTCGCCGGCTCGGGCATCATCGGCACCGGGCTGGGCGTCTACTCGCCGGGGACAGCCTACGTCCTGCTGCATCACTACATGGGCGACGTCGACGGCGCGATCGGCGCCTGGGGCTTTGCGCGCGGTGGCATGGGGTCGATCACCAAAGCCATGGGCGCCAGCCTCGAGGAAGCCGGCGGCCAGATCGTGGTCGGCTCGGGCGTCGATCAGTTCATCGTCAGCGACGGCCGGGTCAAGGGCGTGGCGCTGGAGAACGGCGACACCTACTACGCGCCGATCGTTGCCTCGAACATGGACGTCAAACGCACCTTCCTCAAACATGTCGAGCGCAGCGCCCTGCCCGGTGATTTCGTCACCGCCGTCGAGCGCTTCAAGACCCGGGGGTCGAGCGGCAAGATCAACATCGCCCTCGACGCGGTCCCTGACTTCCCCGCCGCTCCTGAAGGCGCGAGTTTCATGCGCGGGGACATGCACTGCTCGACGTCGCTGGGCGAACTCGAACGCGCCTACGACGACTGGAAGGACGGCCGCTGGTCGGCTGACCCGTACTTCGACATGCTGATCCCCTCGCAGATCGACCCCACCCTCGCCCCGCCCGGCAAGCACATGATGACCGTGTTCGTGCAGTACGCGCCCTACGACCTCGACAGCGGCGCGGGCGAGCGCAAGGGCGAAAACTGGACCGAGGCCCAGCGCAAGGCCTTCGCCGACTGTGTCTTTGACAAGATCGAGCAGGGCGCGCCCGACTTCCGCAAGCACGTCCTGCACGCCGAAGTCCGCTCCCCCTATGAGCTGGAGAACGAAGTCGGCCTGACCGAGGGCAACATCTTCCAAGGCGAGCTGACCTTCGACCAGCTGCTGTTCAACCGCCCGGTCCCCGGCTACGCCCAGTACAGCACCCCCATTGGCGGGCTCTATCTGGTCGGCTCATCAGCCCACCCCGGCGGCGGGGTCATGGGCGCACCCGGCGCCAACGCCGCCCGCGAAATCCTGCGCAGCCTCGGCAAGGCCCACGCCATGCCGGTTTACGCAGAGTGAGGGCAAGGGCATGAGCAGCGCGACCAACAACAAGGCCCAGCAGCCAAAACCGAAGCAGACGCCAAAGGCGAAGGCGAAGCAGGTCGAGGCCTTCGACGCCATCGTCATCGGCGCCGGCCACAATGGCCTGACCGCTGCAGCCACCCTCGCGCGCAAGGGCAAGCGCGTCTGCGTCCTCGAACGCAGCGAGCAGGTCGGCGGTATGATGACCGACGGCACTCTGGCGCCCGGTGTATCCGCGCCGCGGATGGCGCACCTGCTCTACAACCTCAACGCCACCGTCGCCCGTGAGCTGGGGCTGGGCGGGCGGATCCCGCTGCGAACCGCCAAGCTGCCGACCGTGTCCCTGTCCCCAGACGGCCTGCACACGGTAATCGAGAACGGTCAGGCGCGGCTGTCCGACGGCACCGCCCACCCGCAGGCCGAGGTCTTCGCGGCCCTGCACACGAGGCTGATCCGGTTCGCCGGTCTGCTGGCACGGCTGGCCAACCAGACCCCGCCGAAGCTCGACGGCGGGCTGGGCAACGCCGGTACCCTCTCGGAGCTCGGCGTGCTGGCGCGGCTGGGGCTGGATCTCAAGCTGATGGGCAAGAAAGAGATGCAGGAATTCCTGCGCGTCACCCTGTCCAACGTCCACGACCTGCTGGTCGACGAGCTCGGCGACGGCCCGCTGGCCGGCGCCATGGCCGCCGACGCTGTTCGCGGCGCCTTTGCCGGCCCACGCTCCCCGGGAACGGTGTTCTCGCTCATGTACCGGCTGGGCAGCCCCAAGCCCCCCGGCTCCGCCCGCACCGCGGCTGGCCCGGGAAATAGCGGGGGGAATGGCGGGGGCAGCGCCGACCCCGTGCTGCCGCTTGACGGCATGGCGGCGGTCAGCGAAGCCTTCGCCCGCGCCGCCCGCGACGCCGGCGCCGATATCCGCTGCGGGCAGGGCGTGGCACAGGTGCAGGTCGACGACGCAGATCGCGTCACCGGCGTGACCCTCGACAACGGCCAGACCCTGACCGCGCCGCTGGTGCTGTCCAGCGCCGGCCCGCTGCAGACGATGCAGATGGCCGGCCCCGACCACTTTGATATCGAAGCCGTGCGACGGCTGCGCAACCTGCGCAACAAGGGCACAACGGCCAAGGTCAACCTGCTGCTCTCCGGCACACCGGCCTTCACCGGCCTGTCGGAAGAACTCACCGCCGGGCGCCTGCTGATCGCGCCGTCCTCGACCTACGTCGAGCGCGCCTTCAACCCGGCCAAGTACAACGCCATGCCGACCGCGCCGGTGGTGGAAATGGTGCTCCCGGGTTTGAGCGGTGCCCCCGGCGGCGATGCCGGATCCGGGCAGCAGGTGCTGTCTGCCATCGTCAATTTCGTCCCCCCTGCCCCAACCAAAGGCTGGCGCGCGACCGAACGCAAGGCGCTGCTCAAGGCACTGCTCTCCACCCTAGAAGCCTACGCCCCCGGGATCGGCAAGCTGGTCACAGCCTCCGAAGTCATCGCCCCCGACGATATCGCGGCCGAGACCGGCGCGCCGGGCGGGCACTGGCACCACCTGGAAATGGGGCTCGATCAGATCCTGACCCTGCGCCCGACCAACGGTACGGCCCACTATGCCTTCGGGCCACAGGGCCTGTTTCTGTGCGCGGCCTCGGCCCACCCGGGCGGGGATATCACCGGCGCGCCTGGGCGCAACAGCGCCCTGCAGGCGCTCAAGACGGGGAGTGCATGACACCGTGACAAAACCCGCTACCAAATCCACAAGCCGCCCCGCCGCCCGAAAGACCGCCGTACGCAACTCCAGCTCCGGCCAGAGCGCGCCGTTTCAGGTGCCGCAGGGCCTGCTGCCGACCCCGCTGCACCCACGTCTGGAGGCCCTGAGCCGGACCAAGGCGTGGATGGGCTGGGCGGGCTACATCTCCCCCTCCGTGCTCGACACGGTCGAGTTCGAGTACTTTGCGATCCGCAACCAGACGACGCTGTTCGATATCTCGCCC
>Ga0213865_10002937_pt1 | contig 10590 bp, 25 predicted proteins | sample PICome_6_FD_160100 | JGI IMG/M metagenome (GOLD analysis project Ga0213865, IMG submission 160100) | Coastal seawater microbial communities near Pivers Island, North Carolina, United States - PICO282 | ecosystem: Environmental > Aquatic > Marine > Coastal | place: USA: North Carolina... | reverse complement strand
TTAAATTATTTTAGAACGCTTCATTCTTTTGCTTTTCAACAATTAGAATTAAATGATTCTATGGTTATGCAACCAGAAGACTATGTAAAAATAGGAAAAGAATTAAATATAAAAGTTAAATACTACGATAAATATAATCAAGAAGAAATTTTTTATTTAAATATTGAAAGTCCATATTTTAAAATGATTGGTAGAGCAATGAATAGAGACATTTCTGTTAGAGAAGAATATGATAGAAATGAACATAATAAAAAAGAAATAGAATGGTACATATTAAATAACTTAGATAAAAATTTAAAAGAATATAAAAGAATTACAGGTAAATTAGATTTTAATGACATGATAGATAGACTGGTTCATAAAACTGATCTACCAAAATTTAAAACTATATTTATAGATGAAGCTCAAGATTTATCTCCGCTACAATGGAAATTATTTGATACCTTAAAAGAAAATACAGAAGATATGTATTTAGCAGGAGATGATGATCAAGCTATTTTTGCATGGGCAGGTGCAGATGTAGATAGATTTATCGAAGAACCTGGAAAAGAAAAAGTTTTAAAGTATTCAAAAAGAATATCTAAGGCAGTTCAAGAAGAGTCTGAATTACCTTTAGAAAAAATTAAAGGTCTAAGAAAAGAAAAAGTTTATTATCCAAGAGACTATCAAGGTGAATGTTTAAGAATAAATAACTTAGATCAAATAGATCTAACACAAGGTAGATATTTAATATTGACTAGAACCATACATAGATTGGTACAAATTACAGAAGAGCTAAGAAAAAGAAATTTATATTATCAAAGTAATAAAGGTAAAAGTTTTCCTGTGAGATTATATAATTCATCTGTAAATTATAATTCATGGTGTAGAGGAATAGAATTAGAAGATAAAGAAATAAAACAAATAACAGAGTTTACTGGTTTACCAAAAGAAAAATGGAATAATAATGTAGATTGGTTTGAAGCGTTTGAACAAACTAAACTATCAGACAGAATATATATTAAGGAAATGCTTACAAATGGTGAAAATTTAGATGAAGATGCTCGTATATATGCTTCTACAATTCATGGAGCTAAAGGTGGTGAAGAAGATAATGTTATTTTATGTTTAGATTTAGGAAGAACAATAAAGAAATCAGTTAAAAAAAGTGATGAGAAAAATGATGAGGAACATAGAGTTTGGTACGTAGGAGCAACACGTGCAAGAAATAATTTATATAAATTAAAAGGTAAAACAAAAAAGAATGAATACAAACACTTTAGCTAGATTATACAATAAGTATAAACAGAATGGGATAGAGATATTACTCAACGGCGGTATAGCAGCGTCGTATAAAATTGATTTGGTTCTCGACTCCCATGCATTCATCGCCGAATCAATAACTGCTATAACAAAAGGAGAAACATGAGGATAATAACAAGCGACATACTAATAACAATAACACTAACATTTTTTATAATTAACATAATGGAGGTTCTAAAATGATAAAAATAATAGAGTTAGAAAAAAGAGAAGATAATTTTTTTGTTATCTACGAAAAAAATAATGAGACATTTACATTCAATGGTAATGCAGAAGAATGTTTAAATGAAATAACAGGAGAAAACTATGAGCAGTAAAGACATGTTTGATAAATCATTTCCACAAGATAAGCAAATAGGTGGAAGTCACTACAAAGACTTTCACATTCAACCATATGAATTTATTTCTAAGAATGACCTTTCTTTTTTCCAGGGAAACGTTATAAAATATGTATGTCGTTACATGAATAAAAATGGCATACAAGATTTAGAAAAAGTAATTCATTATTGTGAATTAGAAATTAAAAAACTGAAAGATACAAAAGGTAAAAAATAATGTTGATGCCAACTACAGAATGGGTAGCACCTACAGAATTTCCTGATCTAAGAAAAGCAGATGAGATTGCAATTGACTTAGAAACCAGAGATCCTGATTTAAAGAAACTGGGTTCAGGGGCCATTATAGGTAATGGTGAAGTTATAGGTATAGCTGTCGCTGTAGATGGATATAAAAATTATTTTCCAATAGCACATGGTGAGGGTCCTAATATGGACAGAGATAAAGTATTAAGATGGTTCAAAGATGTTTGCGAATCACCTGGTACAAAAATATTTCATAATGCAATGTATGATGTGTGTTGGATTAGAAATCTTGGTATAAAAATCAATGGTTTAATTATAGATACTATGATTGCAGCTAGTCTTATAGATGAAAATAGATTTCAATATTCATTAAATTCTTTATCTTGGGTTTATTTAAATAAAGGTAAGAATGAATCTTTACTTACTAAAGCAGCCAAAGAAAGAGGTTTAGATCCAAAAGCAGAAATGTGGAAGTTACCTGCAAGTGAAGTAGGTGGATATGCAGAAGAAGATGCAGCTTTAACTTTAGAACTTTGGAATAGATTTAAAAAAATTATTATTGAAGAAGACTTACAAGATATATTTAATCTTGAGACAGATCTCTTTCCTTGTTTAGTTGATATGCGCCACCTAGGTGTTCGGGTAGATATCGAGAAAGCCAGTCAATTGAAAACAGCAATGGCAGTAAAAGAAGAAAACCTATTACAACAAATAAAAATAGAAACAGGAGTAGATACTCAGATATGGGCTGCAAGATCGATTGCAGAAGTTTTTGAAAAACTGAAGCTACCTTATAGCCGAACTGAAAAGACGGACTCTCCTTCATTTACTAAAAATTTTATTTCTACACATAGTCATCCTGTAGTTCGTATGATAGCAGAAGCTAGAAAAATAAACAAGGTCAGTACAACCTTTATTGACACCATTTTAAATCATGAACATAAAGGTAGAATTCATGCAGATATAAATCAAATTAGATCTGATGATGGAGGAACTGTTACAGGAAGATTTAGTTATTCTAATCCAAACTTACAGCAGATACCGGCACGTGATCCAGATACAGGACCACTGATTAGAAGTTTATTTATACCTGAAGAAGGTTGTAAGTGGGGTACGTTTGATTACTCACAACAAGAGCCAAGATTAGTTACACACTATGGAATAAGATTTGATTATGAATCAGCAGAAACAATTGCAGAAGCATATCATAATGATCCTAATACAGATTTTCATAAGTTAGTTGCTAAGTTAGCAAACATAGATAGAAAAGAAGCTAAGACAATTAATCTTGGTTTATTCTATGGTATGGGTAAAGCAAAATTAATGAATGAATTAAGTGTAACTAAAGAAAAAGCTGATGAATTATTTTCTCAGTATCACAGTAATGTTCCTTTTGTTAAACAATTAACAAATGGAGTTATGGCTGCTGCTCAACAAAGAGGTAAAATAAAAACTATACTTGGTAGACGTTGTAGATTTCCTAAGTATGAACCAATACTTAGAGGTTCAGATTGGGGCACATTTGTACCTGCAGAAGATCATGACACTATGTTAGAACTAAAAGAAATGGGACCACATTTATTAGATGATGATGGTAATGTTATTAAAGATAAAAATGGAAATCCTAAAAAAAATTATTGGTATAAAAACGGACATAGAAGAGCATTTACTTACAAAGCATTAAATAAATTAATTCAAGGTAGTGCAGCTGACATGACAAAGAAAGCTATGGTTGATTTATATAAAGAAGGTTTAGTAGGTCATATACAAATACATGATGAATTAGACTTTTCTATAGAATCAGAAAGTCAAGCAAAAAAAATAAAAAATATTATGGAAAATGCAGTTGACTTAAAAGTACCTAATAAAGTAGATTATGAATCTGGCCCTAATTGGGGAGAAATAAAATAATGTACTATGTCTTATTTAAATGCTAACATACCGCCGATTTATTGTAAAATAAGGAAGGAGTATCTTTATGATCTTAAAGAACATCAAGGAGAGTCTAGTGACTGTGTTATCTTTGGTCTTAGCTCTATTTCAGGTCGCGCACTCTTATTTAATATCATGCTACCCAACGGTGCGTGCTTTTGGCGTTTGCCTATCTCAGCGTTTTTCCAAAAATCGTATGACAGAACCAATGTGCCGGATATGCAGACGAACGAACTTCAACTGTGGAACAGTTTCAGCTATTATCCTAGCGTGCATTGCTTTGATTGGTTGGCTGGTATAGATGGAAAATATTTAGGTAAAGATAAAAAATTTTACAAAGGTCAATACTTATTTACTATTGACTGGGCTCATCCAGAGACTAATATACTGAACACGGAACATTCTGAAATTCCGCAAGAGCACAAGTGTGCACATATACTAGCACTTGAAAACGGCAATTATGCTGCACAGCCAAATAACAGAATCATTTGGCATGTTAATAGTTACACAACCGATAATGATTGGCCCGATTATAAAGTACAAAATACTTACTGGGATGCTGAAGGCGGAGATTGGGTAACAGAGGATTCTGATAAAATGTTTTATGATATTGAGGAAAAAAAATGAGTTTAAATATATGTATAGACTGTAAGTTTGAAAAAAAGAAATGTCAGTGCACTGCTAAAGAAAATAAAACACCTGAAGTTAAAATGACTTGGTGGAGAAAAATAATTTATTATTTAATAGGTTAAGTTGATGGAGTATTGTAGGATGAATTATTATTTTACAGGTTTATTAATTTTAGCTTTTATACTATTAGCTTTTTATGGAGGACCACAATGAAAAAATGTAAACAATGTAAAAAAGAATTTGAACCAAAAGATGAATTAGATTTATTTTGCGGTCAGGATTGTAAGGAAGAAGCATTGGCAGAATTAGATTCAGATTCTGATGAGTGCCTATCATGTCAGTAAAAATTTCTGAAAATACAAGTATCGGTCTTCCGTTACGAAATTTAATTTCCTTGTTAGCAGCCGTAGCTGTTGGAGCATGGTTTGCATTCGGTGTAATAGAAAGACTCAACAGGTTAGAGACAAAGAATCAGTTATTTGAAAAAGATTTACTTGAGGCTAGTGTTCAAAAACCCATAGACCAGGAGCAATTCATGATCCTGGAATGGCAGGCGACCCAAATAGAGAAGATGCAAAAACAATTAGAAGACAATGTTCACACTGGTGTAATGTTAAAAGCACATGAAAAAGAAATAGAAAAATTAAAAGCAGATATAGAAAAATTAAAAGATGCAACAAGAGATATTAAATTTGCAAATGGAAATGGATCACATTAATGACTAAGTTAGTTATAGCTCTTTGTTTATTTTTGAATGGTCAATTAGTAGAGCACCGTATTCAAGAATCAATGGGCACATGTTTAAAGATGAAAAGAGAAGCAACACGAAATATGGACATGAAAAATAAGCAATTAATGTGTGGCGAGGTAGAAGCTTATATCTCTATTAATATTGACGGAAGCGAAACAATTGATAAGATAGTTATTGAATCAAAATAATGAATTTATCTAGAAATTTTACGCTTCAAGAGCTAATTAAATCGGATACAGCGATTCGGTTAAATATTGATAACAATCCTAATTCAGATCAAGTAGAAAAATTAAAAATGCTTTGTGAAAATGTACTGCAGCCGGTACGGGACCAATTCGGTAGAGTGAAGGTTACCTCGGGCTTCAGGTCTCCGGAATTATGTAGAGCAATTGGAAGTAGTGAGAATTCACAACATGCAAAAGCTGAGGCAGCAGACTTCGAATGTATAGGGACTGATAATGCAGAATTAGCTGATTGGATACATAAGAACCTTGAGACAGATCAATTGATTTTAGAATTTTATACGCCAGGAGAACCTAACTCTGGATGGATACATGCAAGTTACATACCATATCAACCAAGAAGACAATTTTTACATGCGTATAGAGAAGATAAGAAAGTAAAATATAAACCAATAATAGGAAAGGCAGTAGACTTAGTATGACCAGTAAATTCAAAGTGTTTAATAAAATAGATACCGTACATGGTATTTGTGAAGAGTGTGAAGAAGATTCAATTTTAGTTGCAATCGTCTCAGATTTTTATAGATGTACTAATTGTGGACATGATACAAAACAACATATCAATGGACGTATTAGATATTTAAGGTTAGATGAATCTGATAAGAAATGGATTAAAGAAAACTATATTAAGTAATGGCTAAGAAATTTAAAGATCATATTGTAAGGGACAAGCCTAAGAAAAGGGGCAGCCGTCAACACAAGAAATCATTAAATAAAAACGAGAAAAGACAAAAACGGACTCGAAGATATAAGGGTCAAGGAAAGGGATAACATGAACGATAAAGAAATGAGAGTGATAACAAATAAAGCAGATAAGTTAGCGATTGAATATAACAAGACTAAGGACCCAAGCGTCAGGGATCAGTGGTTTAAGTTGCTGAAGCAGATTCCTCAGGAGTCTTCGGATTATCCGTCTTTTCGCACATAAATTTAGGATAAAGTTCCATTTTTTCGACAACTTCTACAGAAAACAAATCACCATTGAAAAGTATTTCGTAAGACTCACCAAGTCCTTTTTGTACGCAACCATAATGTGTATTATAAAATCTATCATACATGTGTTTATCCACAGGTACTTCAGCGCATTGTTGTGTTACTACTGAACAAATGTAAATTGTGAGAAAAAATTTCATTGACTTATTATTGAAAAAGTTTATAATTATCCTATATTTGTTATTATAAATTAATTGAAAGAGGATACACAAATGACAGACATAAGTAAATATAAATCTGTTGCACTCTCACATTCGAGTTGTGACAAGTTAGATAAGATCAGGAAAGTAATTGTTCCTGAAGTTTCAGTGTCTAGAGCAAAAGCTTTAGATATAATTATTAACGAGAAAGTAAGGAAATTAAATGGCAAGCTCTCATCTAGTAAGTAAAACAGTTGAACTACACGAAAAAAAAGACCCAGTTAAAAATCTTTGGAGAAATGTTTTAATAATAGGTCTTGAAGATCTTTTAAAGAATAAAGAAAAGCAAGCAATTCGTGCAGCTAAATCTTTTTCTAAAGAAGAAATTTGGTTTTATAGTGATGACTTTAAATTAATTTGTGAATATGCAGACATAGAACCCGATATGGTTAAAAAAAGAACATTTGAAGCTATAGAAAGGATAAGAAAAAAATATGCTGAAAAAGATATGTCCAAGATGTCAGGGCAATGGTTATATAAAGGTAAAACAATCGGTAGAGAATCCAGTAGAGGAAGTTCTACAATGTCCACTTTGTAATTCGGAAGGAGAAATAATGGATAAAAATACATTTGAAGAAGTAAGACAAAGACATAAAATAAAAACAGAAAGACTTATGTTGGAATCTGAATTAGTTAAACAATTAAACGGTGTCATTAAAAGATTAAATGATGAAGTAGATACTTTAAATAAACAAAAACAAAATCTTCATGACGCTGTTGATATGTTAACTAAACAAAAAGAAGATTTACAATCTAAATTAGAAGAAAAGGAGAAATCTTAAAATGAGAAGAGCAATGTTAGAAGCACTTGAAAAAAGATATGAAGCTGAAATCGCTGAAGCAGATGCAACGATAAAGATATACCTAGATAACTCTGTAGGTATTGGTGAGCACCCACAACATTTAGACGAAATAGATAAGCAATTAGCTAAAATTGTAGAGGCTGAAGAAAAACAGAACGCACTGCAAGCTTTTAAGTTTTAAGTTATGAAGTGTTTTCATTGTGGTGATGATCTTAGGTGGAACAATGACTATGATACAGAGGATGTTGAGGAGTATTTAGTTGTCAGCATGTATGAATGTATGAATGAACATTGTAAAGCCTGGTATGAAATATATCACGGTATCAGAGATAAGGAGAAACCAAATTAATGGCTGATCCATATAGAAAAATGTATGCGGAACGCTACAAACAAATATCTTTACCTAATGAAGCTTCAGATAAATTAAAAACTTTATCTAAAAATTTTAATTATGGTAAAAAATTAAAAAGAGCTAAGACTATTGAAGCAATGGCGTGGCAGTTTGATTTAATTAAAAACACTGATCGTGCTATTGTTTGGAGAGATGGAAAGTTTGAAGTTGTAGAAAAAAATAAAAATGCCTTATAAAATTAAAGATATTTATAAACCTGTACGACATACTGTTTATGATAAAAAAAACATACCTGAAAAAAATTATGTCCCAGTTTATAAAAGAGTTAGTAAAGGAAGAATATATTTCATAAAAGGTGTTGAGAACATGTGGCAAGTTTGTAGGGTTTGTAATAAACTTAAACATGAAAAAGAATTTCCCGTTCATTCTGAAATAGATAAATATGCTAGAAGACAATTAAGAAATATATGTAGTGGTTGTCATAATGAAAATAGAAAACTTTTACATAAATTAAATTTTGAACAAGGAGAACCTCCAAAAGATTGCCAGTTATGTGGTAAAGAAAAAAAATTACAATTAGATCATTGTCATAAAACTAATAAATTTAGAGGTTGGTTATGTAATGATTGTAATAGTGGAATAGGTAAATTAGGTGATAATATCGAATCATTAGAACGTGCTATTCAATATTTAAAAGGTGAATTAAAGGAAAATAAAAATGATTAAAACAAAAAAATTTGACTACCCAACATCAACTCGTGCCATGATTGATGGTAAAAGAGTTTATAGTATTAATGGAGAAGCGCTTCCATCGGTGACTACTATATTACAAGCTACAGAACCTCCTGAAAAGAAAGCAATACTTGAGGCGTGGAAGAAAAGAGTCGGAGAAAAAAATGCAGATATGATAAGAGATACTGCAGCAGCACGAGGATCAATTTTACATAGAATCGTTGAAAATTATATAACGGACACAAAACATCTGGATTTAACTGACATGGGTCAGGAGGCTCATAAAATGGCTGATATTCTCATTGAGAGCGCCATAGACAGCCGTTTAAGTGAAGTGTGGGGTGTAGAGCCATATTTAGCATATCAGGGCCTATTTGCCGGTCAAACGGACCTTATAGGTATACATGATGGTAAGATTACAGTATGTGACCATAAAAATGCTAATAAACCTAAAAAGAAAGAGTGGCTACATGATTCATATAGAATACAACTTGCGGCATATGCACTTGCTTTTGAAAATATGTTTGGTGAGCATATACCACGTGGTATTAATTTCATTGTAACTAAGGACCTTAGATACCAGGAGTTTTCTTGGGATGGTGAAGAGTTTAGAAAAGCAAAATACGATTGGCTTAAAAGAGTGGACCAATACTATAAATTAAAAGATAAAGAGACTAATAATGGCTAAAATGTGGTTGAATAAAGGCATCTTGAAGCAGGAATCAAGCATCCAGAATCCGGGTTCAGGGGTCATGTTCTACCTAAGTAACTTATTTTATACATTTGTAAAAAATATTTTTTTAAATTTACCCCCCTGGAACATGGAACATTTAGGTCAACAGTATAGTAAATCATTGAAATTACAGCATAAAATTGACTTAAAATGTTCTAGAGGCACTGGAACATGATGGAACAAAACTCAAAAAGGCCAATAAAGACTACCTTTTTTGCATTTTTCCTTTTGGAACAATGTATAAAAAAAGTTCCTTATGAAAATAAAATATGGTAAACAAATGAGACCTAAATATGAAGAAATCTAGAAAAATCAATACTTATGTAAAACCTAAAGTTGTTAAGGAAGAAATTAAGTTTCCTTACAAACGTGTACGAATCGATTGGATTGACATCATCACTGAAGGTGGCTGGGGTACTGTAGCTGAATTTAAAAAAATGAAACTAGCAACACCTGTAAGTGAAGGTTGGTTATTTAGTAAAGATAAAGAAACTGTTAAAATATTTGCGGGTTATGATGTAGATGAAGATGGTATTACGTTTTCGGAAAGATCAGTATTTCCTACTTCTTGTGTGAAGAAGTTAACTTATTTAGATTAATCTAATGACTCTTCAAATTGTTCAACTGGCTTTGGTTCTGATTTTACTTTGTCTATTAACTCTTCCATTTCAACACCTTCTAGTATTGGAGAATAATCGTCTATTATTTGTTTCATTCTTGATTCTAATTCTTCTGTTGACAAGTCTTCTAGCTTACCTGTCCGAATTATTTTTTGTTCGATATACAGACCAGCAGCCTTACCTCGTGCAACTTCTGCGTTAACTGCAGCTGACCAAGCTTTTTTATCTCTAGCTTCATCTCTAAGTTTACCTAATTCTGCAATGTGATTTCCAAATGTAACTTCATATTGTTTTTGCCACTCTTCGCGTAACTCACCTATGTATTGCACTACAAGTGGATATTTTTTTGGATTTTGTAATATGCTAGCAGCCTGACGCGCTGAATCTTTTGCATAACCTGCTTCAATTGCACATTGTGTAGCATTCATTCTACCTTGTTGTGATATTAAAAGATTTGCAAATTTAATTTGTTGTTCAGTTAGTTTCTTCGGTAGTCCCATTTTGCTCCTCGTTAAAACCTTCCATTAATTCTTCATGTAAAGTTTTTTCTTTTTTAAATATATCATTCCAGTTTTGACGATATGTTTCATTTGAAACTCTTGATTTACCATCCCATTTTCTTGCTTTATCCTGCGACATTTTGTCCTCCATTATGGTATTGATATTTAACACAACAATGATAATATATCAATAGTTGTTAGGGCAAAATATAATTAACC
>Ga0213865_10002935_pt1 | contig 10597 bp, 10 predicted proteins | sample PICome_6_FD_160100 | JGI IMG/M metagenome (GOLD analysis project Ga0213865, IMG submission 160100) | Coastal seawater microbial communities near Pivers Island, North Carolina, United States - PICO282 | ecosystem: Environmental > Aquatic > Marine > Coastal | place: USA: North Carolina... | reverse complement strand
ATTTCGAACAGCAACCATTTCGCGGGATAAAATATATTGAAACTCAGTCTTTGCAATTTCCACGATCTGATTTATATATTGATGGTTATTTGACAGACTCCGACAAAATACCCGATCTAGTAAAGGATGCGCAGATCACGATCGCTATTTCTATCATGGCCGGAAATGATCCGCTATCAACAGTGGATCGAGCAATCAAACGAGAGAAAGTTGACGTTATCGAAATCGAATACATGGATAACGCTTCTATATCGACAGTTATCAGAAGTATCGGCAACGCAATGAGAAAGCTGGTCACTTCCGGAAGCATGGGTAATAACATCCGAACGATTCGGGGTTGATATGGGGATCAATTACAGCTCTCTCCAAGACACAGCGACCAGATTGCTCAAAGATAACGGGCAGACGGTTACGTTCGCCTATAAGGTCGGAGAAGTTATTGATCCGGCGACCGGACAAGTCACAACACCAGCAACAAACAACACAATCGACGCTTTCGCAGTAGTTCGGCGTTATGGTAACGAAGAAGTTAATGGCTCAACGGTTTTAGCTTCTGATCTTTTATTAATTATTAACAATATCGCAGTTGAGCCGGATGTTGCTTGGACCGTAACCGTTGATTCAAAAGTCTGGCGAGTTATGTCAGTTCAATCTCTGAGTCCGGCGGGAACAAACATCGTTTATAATGTGCAGATAAGAATATGAGTTCGGCAGAAAAAGACATTAATACGGCTTTATCCTCTCGATTGCAGGAGTTCCAGACTGCGGGACAGCCGCCGATCGCTTACGAAAACGCGGCATTTACTCCAGAAGACGGAGTTCTTTATTTGTTAGAAGCGTTTATTCCTAATATCAAAGATCCAGTTGGTTTGAGCCATTCGAGCGCAGATGACTACGAAGGCTTATATCAAATAACAGTCAATGATTCTCGGAGTAATCGAAGATTCACAGCTCAAGAACAAGCTCGGCTTTTAATGCTTCATTTTCCGCGTGGCGCTGAATACACTTTTAACACTGTAAAAGTTAAAATAGTTAGCGCATCAATGGCGCAGGGAATAACGGAAGAAGGCTGGTATTCTGTACCAGTAACAATTTCCTGGAGGGCAATCGTTTGAGCTGGGATTCTGATTGGAAGAAAATCGAATCAAAGATGGCCCGAAATCTTAATCAGGGAATTCGAGCGACTTTGTTCGAAGTAAGTACCGCAATAATTAAGGACACGCCAGCGGACACTGGTCGTGCTAGAGGCAACTGGCAAGCATCCATCGGTCGCGGGGCGACTAAGGAGATTGCTGTAAATAATCAGAGATCCGGCGAAGCGAAAGCAATCGCAGAAGTCGACCAAACTGTTAGCGTTGCAGTCGGTGATCTATATTATTTGACAAATAACGTTCCGTATATTGAACGCTTGGAATTTGGCTGGTCAAAGCAAGCTCCAAGCGGGATGGTTCGGAAAAACTTGCAAAATTTTAACCGTTTGCTGGCTAAAAACATTAAGTCGGCGGCAAATTAAGAGGAATTAACAATGGCAATTCAAACTTCAGCGGGTACAACTCTGGGCATCGTCTCAGGTCTTCCCGCAACTTTCGACCAAGCCGGTTATGAAGCATTAACTTATGCAACTGTCGGCGAGATCACTGAGATACCGGCATTCGGTTCGGTTTTTAATCTAGTGACTCATTCTCCGCTTGGCGAGCGTCGCGTTGTAAAGCGAAAAGGTTCAGTAAATGATGGCAATCTTACGCTAAATTTTGCGGCAGATGCTTCTGATACCGGACAAATTGCGGCTAAAGCGGCGGCAAATTCTGATACTGAGGTATCGGTAAAGATTACTTATCCAGATGGTGAGGACGATTATTTCACTGGTCTAGTGATGAGTTTCCAAGTTAACGCTGGCGGCGTTGACAGCATAAAGTCGGACAGCATTGTACTAGAGCTAACAACAGCTCCGGTCAACGTGGCGGCATAAACTAATATCATATTTCGGGGCGTGACTTATGGATTTGGCAAACATTGATTTACAAGCGGCGGCGGAAGAAGGGGTTGAAGTAAAGCTCCAGAATCCGGCAAGTGGTGAATATCTAGTTGACGAAGAGGGTAATTATTTAACGATTACGGTTTTAGGAAAAGATTCGCAAACGTGGCAAAACGCCGCCAAGCGAGTTAATACCAGAAACGCCAATCGTTATAAGGATCGAAAGATCCCGAACGCGGCTCTCGAATCGGCTTTGTATGAAATACTTGCAGAAGCAACCATCAAATGGAGCAAAAACGTAGAGTTTGAAGGTGCATCTTTAAAATGCACAAAAGAGAACGCGAATATGCTTTATGAGAAAAGGAACTGGATCGCTGAACAATTAATGGAGGCGGCTGGAGACCGAGCGAGTTATTTTTTGAAATAACGGCATTGTTGACGAAGTATGTTCAGCAATGGGCTTGGCTTACAACCCGAGCGAAAGACAAACAACAGTCGCGCATCGATACGATGAACAGCGAAGAGATAGCCGGACGGTTTCCAGAAATTGAGCCGTTCGGCTATATCATCGAGACATTGAGCAGAATTGGAGTTGCTCTGAATAGCGGAGCAGGGGTTCACGGACTGACATGGCAAGAGATCGACGCTTTTGTGGCGAGAACGGGCTTGCATTTGACAGGGTGGGAATCTGAAACAATTAAAAGACTATCGGCTTTATATGCGAGTTGCATAATTAAATACGATAATCAGGATGCTCAAGCTCCGTATCGCACAAAAGAAGAAGAGCAGAGAATCGCCAAAGGCATGAAATCAGTTCTTCGTGGCATTGTGGTAAAGGAAAAATATGGATCTAGCGACAATACAAATAAAAGTTGATACTCGGCAAGTTAATGCGGCGAACGACGACATTAAACGACTGGGTAAGACCGGACAAACAACCAGCAAGCAAGTAAATTCCGCCAACGAAGACATGGCGAAAAGCGCCAAAAGCACAACGTCGGCGTTCAAATTGCTTGGCGGAGCGATGGCGGCTCTCGGAGTTGGTGCGCTGGTTACAAGTTTCGCGAGAACTGTTACAGAATCGGAGAGATTGAAAGGATCTCTCAAGACAATGACCGGAAGCACTGAGAACGCCGCTTTCGCGTTTCAAGAATTAGAAAAGTTTGCTTCTCAAACTCCGTTTACTCTCGATCAATCGGTTGAGGGTTTCATCAAGCTCAAAGCTCTTGGACTAGATCCATCAGAACGCGCTCTGCGCTCATATGGCAACACGTCGGCGGCGATGGGTAAGGACATGATGCAAATGATCGAAGCGGTCGCCGATGCTTCTACGGGCGAATTTGAGCGTCTGAAAGAGTTTGGTATCAAAGCAAGTTCAGAGGGCGATCGAGTCTCTTTGACGTTTCAGGGCATGACAACAACCATAGGCAAGAACTCGGAAGAGATTCAAGAGTATTTGCTCGGAATCGGCGAGACAAAGTTCGGTTCGGCGATGGAAGATCAGATGAAAGCTATTCCTGGCTTGCTGTCAAATTTAGAGGATAGCGTCGGGGCTTTATTTAGAAAGATTGGAGACGTTGGCGGAATAGAATTATTTGCTGGCGCTATATCTGGTGCGAGCGCGATCGTTGTTGGAATTACCAATAACATTGATACTCTGGCGATAGGACTTGGCGCAGTAACGGCTGGATTCCTTGCTTTTAGTGCTGGATCAATAGCCGCTTCAATAGTCTCAGGGTTGACCAGAATTAAAACCGTGGTTTTGGCTTTAAATAAGGCAGTTCGAGCGAATCCGATTGGATTTGTTGCGGCGGCTTTGGCAACTGCGGCGGTCGCTATGATAGCGAACTTTGACGCAATAAAATCTGCCGCAGAAAAGGCTGGTATCAATATCGAAATCGCATTCCATAAAGTAAAAATATTTTTGATGGAAGGTTTTGTGAGTGCGCTCGATGCTGTTGCTCGCGGATTCACGAAAATGAAAAACGACGCAATCGCGACAATGGCCGCAGTAAAAGCGGCGATATTAAACCCGACGGACGCGATAAATACTTTTAATAAGACGTTCGATGCAACGGTTAAGAATTTGGGCGTCGGAAGAACGAAGACTGATTTGTTTTCTGCTTCAATTACAGCAAGCCAGAGCAGAGTCGGACAGTTAAACAGAAAATTATCTGTTTTAAATACAGAGGTCGTCGAATCAGATGAAAACTTTGTAAAAGCCGAAGGATCTCTTTCTGATTTTAAAGGTGAGATCGATGAGGCGGCAGTTGCGGCGACAGAGTTGGCCTTACAGAACGAAGAAGCGCGAGTTGCAACGCTGGAACTTCTTGGCGAGATAAGTAACGAAAAAGACGCTCTAAGCATGACAAATGCGGAGATTGCTATTCGGAACAATTTGCAAAAAATAGGAGTGGAGGCGACTTCGGAACTCGGGCAACAAATAGTCGCGGCGACAACAGAATTGCACAAAGAGAAAGATGCTTATGACGCGGCGGCGGATGCGGCAAAAGAGCTAGAGAAAACCGCAAAAGAAGTTGCGGAAGAAAAGATCAAAGCATTTGAAAGAACCAGAGACACAATCTCTCAGTTTTTTGTTGATACTTTCGAGAACGGAAAAGTTAATTTCGAAAAGATAGCGACATCATTCAAGAATATGATTATCAAAATGCTCGCTGATTGGGCGGCTTCAAAGATAGCCGAAACAATGACGAACACGTTCAGCGGTATCGGAACTTCGATTAGTGGCATTTTTAGCAATATAGCATCCGGTGTCGGCGGTGCGGTCTCATCAATGGCTTCATCGGCCGCTTCTGCGGTTGGAAGTTTTTTGGGTGTTACAGGCGGAACTGCGGCTGGAACTGCGGCTGGTGGCGCGGCTGGTGGCGCGGCCGGTAGCGCGGCCGGAACTGCCGCTGGAGCCGCTGGAGGAACTGCGGCCGGTCTAACAATAGGCGGAACACTTGCGAGCGCTGGTCAATTTGTTGGCGGAATGTTCGGCGCTGGGACGGGTATCGCGGCCGGAACCGTAGGGCCACCAACTGCGGCGGCGGCGATGGGTTCTAAACTTGGCGCGGCTTTATTTAATCCCGTTACAGCGGCCATTGCGGCGGCTCTCGCTGTTGGTCATTTGGTCGATGAAGGAGGAACTCCAACTTCAGCGGCTGGAATAACAATGGCAAAAACGGCGGGAATGAATCAAAACGGACAAAATACTTTCGCCATTCCGGAGTTTGAATCTGGTTTCGCTCCGTTGGGATTTAAGCAAAACGCAACAGACGCAGATGCGGCGAAAGCGATTGCTCCGATCAGAGATCTCGACGCTATTATGACCACAATCACAAAAAACGCAGGGTTTGATGTAAATCTTGCGGGTCACACTTTTAGCGGTGTTGGTGTTGAAGGAAGTGGATCGGGAACATTGCTTGGCGCATTCATCGAAGAAGGCAAAGAAAAAGGTCTTTCGATGGAAAAGCAAATGGATAACTACGCCAAAGAATGGGTTCACGCGGTCGGCGCTAGAAACGGAATATCATCGAGCTTTATCAATGAAGCGATTGGAGGAAAAGGCGCAGAAGGAATTCTTCAAGAAATGGGAACAATTTTGAGCGCAAAAAATGCTCCGGCTTTGGAAACAATGTCGATCGATAGGTCAAACGCCGCAACTCAAGGATTGTTTGATTTTATGAGAATGCAAGATGTCAAAAACATAAACGGATCGCACGCGAACGGATTGCCGAGCGTTCCATTCGATGGATATATTGCCGAGCTTCACGCCGGAGAAAGAGTTCAAACAGCAGAACAGGTTCGCAACTCTGACAGAATGAGCGAAGAGATGGGCGGATTACGACAGAGCATGGAAGAAGTTCTGATTGTCGTCGCCAGAAATACCGGAAAGCTCTTCCGGCTCAATGATCGCTGGGATAAGAACGGCTTACCGCCGGTTAGGACATAACAAGATGAAGATAATTCGACCGGTCACAATAACGGACTCAGTATTTCGATCGTCAAACATTCCCGAAAAAGACCAAGCCGAATGGGTAGGAGGGACGACTTATCACGTTGACGATTTGGTAATGGTTACAACAACGGCCAATGGTGCGGCGACTGCGACTCATAAAATATATAAATCGGCTCACAGCAATGCCGGAAATGATCCGACGATTGATACCGGAACAAACTGGACGGAAGTATCCAGTACAAACAGATGGAAAATGTTCGATACAGTTGTTCAGGACCAGACCGTTGCTGATACTGGAACTTCGACAATAACATTTGCTGTCACGGTTGCTAACTCAGGCGGAAATAAATATTTCATTGATAACACGTTGCAAGCGACGGTAAGTTTGAACGAAGGAAGAACTTATCGCTTCGATCAATCAGACGCAAGCAACGCAGGGCATCCGTTACGTTTTTCTACGACTCCGAATGGTACGCATGGCGGAGGATCAGAATATACGACAGGCGTTACAACGGTCGGAACGCCAGGAAACGCTGGCGCTTATACGCAGATAGTTGTGGCGAGCGGTGCGCCGACTTTATATTACTATTGTTCAGTTCACAGCGGCATGGGCGGAACAGCTAACACAACGCTGGCGACTCAAATCGCCGCAATTCTTCAATCGCCGACAGTTGTTAACTCTCTGGCGTTGTTAAACTTGGAAGGATCAGATGTTGTTATTACAGTGACCGATGCAGTTGAGGGCGTTGTATATAATCAAACTTATAATTTGACGAGCTATTCTGGAATCCAAGACTGGTATTCTTATTTCTTTGAGCCGATAGTTCGAAAAGATCAGCTCGCCATCACGGACTTGCCGCCATATTCGAACGCGAGCATCGCGGTAACAATTAATTCAACTACGGCCGCAAAAGCTGGCGCTTTGATTATTGGCCAGTTTGCAGATATTGGTTTATCTCAGCATGGCGCGAGTTTATCGATTATCGATTATTCGACAAAGACGACCGACGCGCAGGGAAGAATCTCAATCACTGAAGGCCCATATGCTGACAAAATGGAAGTTGATGTAATTCTTGATACTTCTCAGATCGGCGCGGCGAATACGGTGTTAACTTCGTTAAGAACAACTCCGGCGGTTTTTATTGCCGAAGACAATAACGACGACCTACTGATTTATGGATATTATCGAGAATTTGATATAATTCTCTCAAACCCAACAATTTCACGCATCTCGCTAGAGATCGAAGGACTGGTTTAAATGACAATCCCAACTATAACAACGCTACCAGTAGCGCCAGCCAGAACTGACGCTCCAGCGACATTCGTAACGAGAGCAGATGCTTTTCTGGCGGCGATTGTCGTTATGCAGGGCGAACTGAACACCACAATCGGAGCAATGAATACCGACATTGCTGGAGTCAACACAGACGCAACCACGGCAAGCAATGCGGCAACATCTGCGGCGGCTTCAGCGGCGGCGGCTCAGTCGGCTTCAAACGCAACTGCATGGGTAAGTGGTCAGACTTATGCGGCAGGGGCAACGGTTTACTCGTTGATTAATTACAAGAGCTATCGAGCAATAACTGGCACGAGTGGAACAACCGATCCAAGTGCTTCGGCAGATTGGACTGCTTTAGGTTATGGACTGCCAAGCCAAAGTGGAAACGCTGATAAGTTTTTGCAGACAGACGGAACAAATGAAAGTTGGCAAGACGTACCAGCAAGCGGAGGTGTTTTTACTGCAACTGCATCTGGCGCGATTGCTAGTGGTGACAAGATAGTTGTTAACACAAACGGAACAATTAGTTCTGTTACTGGAAATGAAATCTTTGCTTCTTTTAGCGCATCTCAAAACACTCAGTATGGTGGTTATTACCCAATAATGGTGTGGGATTCTTACAATAACAAAGTTTTAGCCATATTTATTGATGGCGCAAACAGTTATTTAATGATGAAATCAGGAACCGTCAGTGGCGAAACTATAACGTGGGGAAGCGTAAGAAATATAACAACCAGTGCGTGTACCGCAGAAGTATGTAGTGCTTGTTTTGTGCCATATACACAATCTACAACTAACGTAAACAGAGTTTATGTTTTTTATAGAACACAAAGCGATGGCTACGGAAAGATGTCTGCTATTGATTGTTCTGGAACAAATCCATCTGTAACTTTTAATGGTCAATTTTATGGTGGAACGGTTAATTATATTAATGTCAGACACGATCCAGACAGCGGATATGTCTCTTTGGTATATCTAAGAAATAGTTATTGGTCAATTGCTGCTATAAATGGATCTCAAACGGACATAAATACAAACGCAGGAAGTTATCAATTAAATTCAAGCAGTAGTACACAAAGTAGTCATTTTGATCAAACATACGATAGTAAAAACAAAAAAATAGTATGTGTATATAGAGATGCAAATCAAAACTCTTACTTAACAGCAAGATCAATTTCTATTGCCTCTAACGGTGGAATGACATTAAGTAACGAAACAGTATTGCAGTCTAGTAGTTATGTCTATAATACAATTTCGTTTGATGTTGGAAGTGGGTTAATTCTTATTAATGGTTATAGTAATGCCAGTCAATTTGAAATGATGTTAGTTGACTGTTCGGCTAACAATCCCGTTATTTCGGTGAACCCAACAGCAATGAATCCACAGCCAGACTCAGCAAGTGCTGTGACTATCACTCATATGCTATATAACCCAAGACTAAAAAATCATATCATGTATTTTAAATCAAACGCTAAATTAATGGTAATGGTTATAAATTACAACGGCACAGTTTTATCAAATAGTGCAAGCGAAACGGTTTTGACATCAGGGTTTATTGCGGAAAACGCCAATCTTCCAATTGCCTACAATACGGTTCTTGAAAAAATAATGTTAATTTTTAGAGAATCAACAGAGGCAAAGGTTAAATTTTTTACACAGGCAGAAACTATAACTAATTTAACTCAAAATAACTGGATCGGTGTTAGTAATGCCGCTTATGCTGATGGCGTATCAGCAGAAATAAAAACTCGCGGAAGCATAATAACTAACAGCAATTTTAAGGATGTTGGTGTTCTAACCAGTGCTGATTATGAATTTGATACAGGAGCGGCACTCGATACTAAAATTGTATACGATTCAAATTCCGACAGGTATCTTATCGCTTATAGAGACCTTGGTAATGGTTACTATGGAACATTAATAGTAATGCAACTAGATTCCGCAGGTGTGGCAACATTTGGACCAGAAGTTGTATACGCTAGTAATAGTTCTGCTCAGGGATCAGGTTTAGGGTTTGATAGCAATACGAATAAGTTTCTTTTGTGTTACAGAGATGCTAATGGATACGGTCATGCACAAGTAGCAACAATAAATCCATCTAATAATACGGTAAGTTTAGGCACTGACAATCAATTTAGTGGAACAGATACTATGATCTGGTTTGCGGTTGGTTTTGATACAAGCCGAAACAAATTTTGTGTTAATTATGCAAGATATTCTCCTTCAGGTGGTTACGGTAGAGTTGCCACAATAGATGGAAGCGCATCTACCGTGACGTTTGGTGCTGAAGCACAATATTACTCAGGATCTAGAGCAAACGATAATGGAATTGCTTTTGATTCAAATTTAAATAAATTCATCACTGTTTTTGCAGGTACGACAAACAGCACACTTTCTGCGGTTACGTCAGTAATTGACGCAAGCGCCAATACGTTAACTTATGGAACTGTTGCACCAATTGAAGTTTATGGTGCTGGAGACGGATTTGGTCCTGAGATTGCTTATAACTCAACAGCGCAAAAATCCGTTATTGCTTGGACTGCAACAAGTGGTCTTTCAAGGAAAGCTGTTGTTGCCACTATAAATAATTCTACTAATGCGATTACTTTTGGCACTACTGCGACCACAAGCTCCACAGGCAATAATTATTATGCATTTATTAGCAGTGGTTCTGGAAGTACAGTTTATGTGTCTGGAAGGTCTGGTTCTGGGAAAGCAACCTATGAAAAAGGAACGATCAGTGGAACAAGTCTAACCTTTGAAAACCCAGTGGAATGGTATTCTCAATCTGCGGACTTATCATATCTTGCAACGACTTTCAGAACATCAGATGATCGCTTGATTCTTGCATATCAAAACAACAACTCAAACAGCGTTGTAAAATCAATTTCGTTTGGTAGGTCTTTATCGGCAGGGACTTCTTATCTAATTAACTTTGACGGAACTATAACTACAACAGCAAACGACTTAACTGTTCCTATGGGTACTGGCTTAAATTCAACCACAGTCTTTACAAAAGGTGTATAAATGAAAACGATTATTGATAACGAAACTAACACTTCCAAATATCTTGTTGCAGATGATTACGATATAAGAATGCTAGATGATAAAACCGAAATGGGCGATACCAATAACTTAGATTTTGTTATTGGCGATTTAAACCGTAACAATGCAACACTGATAACAGGCGTTACTGAACCTGATGATTGGTTTGGGTGCAAATACACTTGTTCAGAGGATGGAACGTTTACACTCGTTGATGGTTGGGTTGATCCGCGACCTGAAGCAGAAGAGTAAGGCAATAAGGCAACGCGATGATTGAGATTTCTTTAGCTGTTGCCGCCGCTGATCGTGCTTACAAACTTCTCAAAGTCGGCATTGA
>Ga0213865_10002934_pt1 | contig 10598 bp, 8 predicted proteins | sample PICome_6_FD_160100 | JGI IMG/M metagenome (GOLD analysis project Ga0213865, IMG submission 160100) | Coastal seawater microbial communities near Pivers Island, North Carolina, United States - PICO282 | ecosystem: Environmental > Aquatic > Marine > Coastal | place: USA: North Carolina | collected... | reverse complement strand
ATCAAGCCCAGCAGCAAGCAGCCCAGCCACCTGAAGCTACAGCTGAACAGCCGACAGCTCCCGAGGCTGGGGAGCAAGGCAGCTTGCCGCCCAACCGCGGGGACGCGCACTTCGATTCTGCTGAAGGGCTCCGCATCCGTGTCACTCATCGTGTTGATGACGTCGTCGCGGGCCCTATGGTCGGCCCTGATGGGCAACGCATCGATAGCAGCTCCGCGGCTCCCATTCTGATTATTGGGCCTCACCGCACCCGAGCGCGGAAGCTCTACCGAGCGCGCTTCAGCCTTGATAGTGCTATTACGGATGGCCCTTACACCACAGGATTCAACGCACTCCGCGCTGCAAGGGCTGCGGTGCAGAAACTGTTTCCCGGGCAGAATGTAGTAGGGCTTTCACAGGTGCCCGATACCGAGGCTGACGCTTTCCGGGCTTACAACGAGGGGTACTGATCAATGACAAAACTCAACATCACACCTCAAGGCTTTCGCACCGCGACGTACCTGGAAAGCAAGTCCCGGATGGACGCTGCTCGGAGCCGCACGGGGAAGACTAGACGCCGGGTGACGTGCACCCCACCTAATGTGAAGTGTGGTGGCCGGTGCATTCCTCCTAATTGGGATTGCCGACTGCAGGGTAAAGGCCCGGATTCACATCTGAGGGCAGTTCGTACAGATCCTGTTAGTGGCTTGGCCAACATTGAGCGTGGTGTTAAGCGTATCTCTAAAGGTGTGCGTAAAGGGAGCTTTTCTGAGATCGAAGGTGGTAAGCGTGCCATCGTTCGCGGGGTTGTGAAGGCCACTCCTGGTGACATCCAGCGCAAGAAGAAACTGCAGGCGGATCTTGAACGCCGCGCTGGGGTCATCACAGTTGGCCTCGCAGTTGTTGGCTTTGGTTTATTCAGCCACAACCAGCTGAAGAGGGCACCCTTTTACCGAGATGGAGTGGGCCGCCAGATTGATGACGCGGTAGCGGCTGGGATTAACCGTGTGCTTGATGCCACTCCTGGGATCAAAGGTCGGCGGGCTGAGAGGCGTGCCGCTGGCCGAGCTGCTGCTGGTGAGGCAGTGGCTAGAGCAACAGGAGAAGCAGCTAGAGGCCCTGAGGCTATGCGAGGTGCCGTACTTCGTACGCCTACTCAACTAGAACGTCGTGCTACAGAGTACGGAAACGCAAAAGTACTAGAGAATAAGATTAAAGCCTTAGATATTGAAGCTAAAGCGTTAGATATGAATGCCTCTACATGGAGGCAGAAAAACCTAGAAACTTTTTGGGGAGCTACTCGTACTAATGCGGGGGGTGCAGGTGACAGGAGTACCTTTTCCGAGCCCGCTACAAATGAGTATTTATCTCGCCAGTTTGGCTTTAAACTTAAAAAAGGTGATGATGCTACAATTGTACGACGTTCTGTCGCTACTGCGCTAAACCGTGAAGCGCGCAACTTACAAGCGTTAGCACGACAAGAAGGTGTAAATCTTAAAGATGCGAATTCTCGCAATGCTTTTTTAAACAGGGTTGTAGGGCCTAGCACAGCTAACTTCCCTGATGACGTACGAGAACGTGCAGTCAGTAACCTCGACAAAATTATCGGAGATGCTCCCCGAGGAGGCTCGACTGAAGTCAGCCGTAAGCAGTTCGCAGACACGATTTACAGAGATACTCGCGCTGGTTTCGATCAGTATTTTGGGCGAATCGCTGATGAAGTTCGTCAACCTGTAGGTGCTGCTCTTTCAGCTGAGGCACGCAAAGCTGGCTACAGCGATTTGTTGAATAGTGCACGTATTGGACAGTCGCGCTATTTAGCCAAGAGCTTGAACAAGCCTGAAGCAGTTGGAAACAAGATGGGTCAAGGCCTTAGTGATCTAGTGGCTAAGGAGTACTACTCCAGCAAGGTCATTGGTAGCCCTACGTTTATAGCCACAGAGCGAGAGATTCGGCTCGCAGCATCCGAGCTCTCAGGGCGCAGCTTCAGCACTACAACTCCTGCGGCTGACTATTTGCGGAGCAATGGCTTTGAACGTTTGACCACCCTGCGAGGCTCTCAAACCCGAGTTCGGTCAAGCACACCTTCACCAGAGAAGCCAGCTCGCCCCGCTCGTCGGCGCTCTAACGCTCAGCGTATTGCTGACTTGATGAGACAAAAGAACAAGGATGGGACACCTAGGTATGCCACACGTGAGGCTGCCGAGGCCGCTTTGAAGCGCATGCGGAAAGATCAGCTACAACAAGCGCGCATTGATGCTTACTTAGCTGTAAGGGCAGATCTGCGGGGAAAGCCCTGTGGGGCCTCGCATATTCCGAAGGCGCATGAGTGTAGAAAAGGAACTGCAGGCTCTGTAGATGAGAAAACTGGCGAACGCACTACAACGTACAAAGCGCGACAGCTGACAAGCATTGCTTTAAGGATTGGGGCTACCGGTGCTATGGGAGCCACTGCAGTTAGTATTTTACGTTCAGGTGGTGATTCTAAAGTTGCCGGTTATTTGTTATTTGGCGCTGCTTTAGGCACAGCTAGCTTAATGCGTGAGGCTAAAGTTACGAGATCACCTAAAGAATTAAAGGCCGAATACGAAGCTTTAAAGAAAGCTGATGGTGTAGAGCCTGAAACTATAAATAAAATACAAAAGTTTATAGAAGAGACGGGTACAGACGTACAACGCGTAGACGCGCTTAAATCGCTAGTGCTAGGCGGGTATTTTACTACAGACAAACCTAACCGTGTGCATGTGGTGGGAGGCCAACCTACAGTATCTAATCCTTCGAAAGGGAGTTCAGTTGAGAGTTATAGTAAGGGCGTGGCTTCTTATATGGATGCCCGTAATAAATATACTAAATTAAACACAGACGGACCAATTACACCAACACAACTTAAGCGCATGACGCCTGATCAACGTAAGCGTTATTTTATGGCAGCTACGTCTATAGGCAACCCTAAAGGTCAGCGATTATATCTTATGTCTCACGAATTAGGACATGCTATTCATTATCGTTCCAACTTTGCGACACCTCGCAGTGTCACAGTTAATGGTAAGAAGTACGAAGGCAAAGACTTAGAAGCTGAATTGCGACGGTCTACTTCTATTTACGGCATGTCTGATATACGACAGAGCGACAAAGTTTCAACTACTAATTACTACAGCCAAGGTAACAGGCTTGAAACCTTTGCCGAGAACTTCGCCTTATACGTTGGCAACGGTAAAAAGATGAAAGAAACCTATCCTGTATCTTACGAGTGGACAAAACGCACATTTGATAACGCTATGCGTCAGCCCAGTCGCAAAGCTCCTGTCAAAATGAAAACGACAATCGAAGAACTAGCGAAGGGGACAGAAAGATTTGATGCTGAGGCATCTTTCGAGCTCTTGCTGGATCGCATAATGCGCGCCGCGACCTCCGGGAACATCCGCGGAACACTTGGAGTCTTGAAAGACGCCCAAGGACTACCGAAGGACGAGCTCGCCATGCTGACACCGTTCCTCGAGACCGCACAAATGTACGCGGGTCTGCGTCAGGGCGCTCGTTCAGATGCTGCCGGTAAACCTTGTGGGGCCTCACATATTCCGAAGGCCCACACATGCACAAAAGGTCAAGGTCGGACTGTCGCGCAACAGCAGAAGCGCGAAGCCGTACCCCAGGACAAAGAGCTTAAGCAGCTGAGTGCGATTGAGAAAGAGATGGATCGCGAACGTGATGGTAAAAAATCACTTAAAGGTAAGCAAATTGCTACTGCGCTCGTTATTGGAACTGTCGGAGCTGTAGCTGTTGCAGCAGCAAACGACGCTTATCAGCTAAGTAGTGGTATGGGCATGGGAACTACTCCTAGTCTAAGAACAGCTGTTAAACCTTTTAAGTCTGACACCTTCTCAAAAACTGACCCAAAAGGTGTACAAGCAGCTTTAGGTAATTACTATGATAGTAAAGTTAAAGCTGAGGGGTGGAAAACAGGCGATCTTGTGTTTAACCGCACTAAAAATGAACCTACAGCCCACTTTGCTATCTATATGGGTAAGAAAAATGGTGTTCATTCTTTCGCTCAGATGGGAGCCGATGGATTAGTCGCTAAATCAGGGAGTATAGCCATAACCGAAGCAGGTCAAGGTGCTAAAAGACAATTCGCCAGCGGCGTTGTTTTTGAGCGTGCGCCTTCTGGCAAACAACCTAAAGTTAAGTATAGTCCTACACAAATCGCAGCCCGTGTCGAAGCTCTGAAAGGTAAGACACTAGACTACGACGTGTTTAATGCTAATTGCGAAAGCTGGGCTCGCATGATAGTTAGCGGTAATTCACGTTCTACTCAATCTGCACGGTTGTCTCAAGTCGGCAAACTAGCTATTCGAGGGGTTTACAAAAGCTTAGGCGAAGTTGTTAAATGGGCTCCCGATTACGTTCCAGAGACAGTACAAGGCGACAGAATCCATAAAGTTTCTAAGTGGCTAGACCGTAATAACACTAGGGGTAATGACTCTGGCTACTCAGCGATGGTACTTCGCAACAAAAACCTCAGGAAAGACTCCCCCGAGAGCGACGCAGTGGGTTTGATAGATCCCGGCAACGTAATTAAGCCTGAAATGTCTGATATTGAAGCCATTTCAGCAGCTAAACGCTGGCTTATGGTGCTCTCTGGTGTAATTGCTAACGACCCCAAAAGCTAGTAGTACCGATGCAACTCTTTGAGCGCTACAACAACGCCCTACGCCGCTCCGAGGACGTTACAGTCACCCAGCTCAACCGCATCCTTGACCGCAGCTTCAACCGCCTGGTCCGCCGCACTCGCATCCAGATCCGCAGTGGTAAGCCCGCCGCAGACCGCAATATGGCGCTGCTGCAGGAGTTTCGCCAACTTGTGCCGGCGTTCAACCCGCAGCGCACGGACGCTTACGACCGAGTTCTACGCGGCCTGCTCCGTAGCTCCTACCAGAAAGGCATCGGCGTGGCGGGCGACTCCATGCGTGAGCTCACTCCCTCTCGCCGGCGCATCGACGTCTCAATCCCTATCGAGGCGACCGTCGCCGCCGCGGCTCAGTCAAAGGGATACCTCCGACGCCACGGCCAAACCTTTGCAGAGACTGCCACCGAGCTCGTTGCACAAGGTGTAGCCGAAGGTCGCCCCACGGACGTCATTACAAAGGATCTGCGTCTTCGGCTTGATGTAGTCAAATCTCGCGCTGATGTTATTGCCCGCACAGAATCACTGCGTGCTTACAACAACGCCAGCAGTCAGTATTACGCAGTGAATGGGATTGACTTAGTGATGTGGTACGCCACCAGTGATGATCGTACGTGTCCTATCTGTAATGCCCGCGCTGGGCGTATCTACAAGCGTGTCAATGCACAAGCTCCTTGCCATCCGAGGTGTCGATGTTACCTAGCTCCCTGGGATCCCGAGATCGCAGCAATTGATGACACCTACGCCGCATTACCTCGGCGCCACCGTGAAGAAGTGTCGAAAGTGGCAACTGTAGGCCCCGCTGATCTCAACAGAGCAGCAGTATTTGAACAGTTAGCCCCGCAACCCTTTGATACGCAGTAGCACGAATTAGCTATTCTGGGAGAAGCACATGTAAAGGCCGTTCCCATGCCTGTCACCGCCCGCCGCCCCAAGGCAGAAGCCTACGAGAAGGGCATCCGCGAGGGCACGGCGATGGCCAAGCGCTCCCGCGGTAGTAAACCTGCTGAGGAAGAGGAGATGGACATGGGCATGATGCCTGGCCACTCCCGTAAACGACGCAAGCCGGCGGCCGACGGTTACGGCATGAAGAAGCCCATGGATGGCGGCATGTACGGCAAAAAGCCCATGGATGCCGAGTGCGGCTGCGGTAAGAAGAAAGGCCGCAAGTGCGATGGCAGCTGCGGATCTATGCGTAAGCGCAGCGATTCGCTCACTCCGCAGGAGTACCTGACCGCCTGTGAGCTGGGTATCCAAGACCGCAACGCGACCTACATCCGAGCTCGGTTGGACGCTGCTGAAGCCCGTAATGACTTGAAGTGCGGTAAAGGAGCTATTTCTGAGGGTGAGAAGTGCACTAAAGGGCCTGCTACCAAAGTCAAGCCTAAGAAGCCATCATCGGCAAAAGCACAATTTCGTGCAATCTCGCATTCGCCGAAAGCAGCGCAGCGCTTTGCTAGGCAAAAAGGCTCTACAAAAGGTGCACTAAACAAGGTGAAAGCAGGAGCTGAACTTGCCGCCAAAGTTGGAGGTGTTACTGCATACGGTGCAGGTCAGTATCAGATAATGATGGGCGGTGCAACTGGAAACTATGGTATGGTCAGCCGCGGTTTACGTAATGCACAGTTAGGCACTGCAACTTTGCAATTAGCAAACGCAAGTAAAGCTTCACGCATGGGTAATAAAGAGCTCTCTCAAGAGTTCTTAAAAAGCGCCGGTCGCCAAGCCGCACTCGGTGTAGGCCAAGAAGTTGCTCTGGGTGCATACGCGGGCTATCGCCGTACCGGAGGTGCTCAAGGGCTTAAGAATCGTGTGCGCAGTACATACCAAGCTGCACAGCGACGTAGGGCTGGTGTGCGCTCCACCCCGAGCGGCACGAGTTGGGCCTCAAGCGCGTACGACCGCCCCTTGCCGGGTAGTCGTCGCAAGCGCGATACCATTTGGGCTGAGGGTTTTGAATCATGACGCTTACGCGCAACGACGTCTTCATCGGCAATAAGAAGCTGAATTGTGGCCCTAACTCCAAGCCGTGTGGTAACGCATGCATCCCTAAAGATCACCAGTGCCGGGCCTCTTGGAACAAACCGGTGAAGGTGGCGGCTGGCGCGGCTGCACTCACTGGCGCTGCCGTTGTCGGCACAGCCTTCCTTCACCCGAGGGCGTCTATGCGCAACGCTGCACGCCAAACTGTCGAACCCGCACTGCAGGCCGGTTTCGCTGTAGGTAATGTTTCTCGTGGGAACTGGGTTGGTGCAGCTAAGAATGCCGCCAACGTCGCAGCTACTGGCCAAAACCTGTCACGTAACCTGCGCACCTTGGCTCAGGGTTACGGAACTGACATCAAGAGTGCAGCCAACCGAGCGCGGAAAGCTGCGTTCAAGATGCGTTACCACCGTCCCGCGAAGCGCCGCGATTCCATTTGGGCAGACGGTTTCGCCCTTAACCCAGAGACACTGATTAGCTGAGCCATGACTCTGACTCCCACTACCATCCGCAATGACTTGAAGTGTGGCAAAGGTGCCATCTCCGAGGGCGAGAAGTGCACCAAAGGGCCTGCTACCAGAGTCAAGCCGAAGGAGCCTACAAACAAAGAAATCCGTCAGATGGAGCGTAATTTAATTGCTAAATCTGAAAGAACAGGCCAACCGCTTAAAACTTCTAAAAAGCAAACAGCTTTGCTGTTGCAAACGCGTGGCACACAGACGAGAAGAACCACAAAACAAATTTTAACAAGAGTAAAAAGCAGGGATCTAAAAACTGCTATTAAAGGAAATAAAAACAGTAAAGACCCACAAAACCAAGCTTTAAGTTCATTAGCTCGCCGCGAACTGTTTAACCGCCGAGTGCAAACAGGAGCTCGTGTGCTTGGCGGTGCTTTAGCTGCTGGGGCAGTTGTAGCAAGCTCGCTAGAAACTCGTAAGCGTGACTCCATGTACGCCGCCGGTTTTGCCCCCGAACCCGACGCTCTCGCCCTCTGATCATGACTCTGACTCCTGCTTCTTTGCGTCAAGACGCCCCGGGTAAAACTGTCTTCGTCAACAAAGAACTGCACGCAGAAGTCAAAGCGGCGGCCAAGCGCAAGTTCAAGGTCTATCCGAGCGCGTATGCCAACGCCTGGATGGTGCGCGAGTACAAAAAGCGCGGTGGCAAGTTCCGCAATGACGGCCTGGACAAGTGGTTCAAGGAGAAATGGGTTCGCATGAGCAGCAGCGGCCGGATCCTCGGCCCTTGCGGTGACCGCTCCAAGGGTGAAGGTAAGCCTAAATGCCTACCGGCCGCCAAGGCCATGTCGCTTTCCCCCGCCGAACGCCGCCGCCTGGTGTCCCGCAAGCGGCGCGAGGATCCCCGCAAGGAGCGCAGCGGCGCTCCGGTGATGGTGAGCTCCAAAACCGACACCTGGGCAGTGGGCTTCCTCAATTAGCGCTTTCATCATGATTATCACACCAGCCTTACTCCGCGTTGATACCAAGGGCCGCCCCTGCGGGCAGAGCCACATCGCCCCTGCCAAGACATGCCGCAAAACAGGAGGCAAAGCTGCTGCAGTTGGGCTGACTGCCGGCGTTGTGGGCACGGCCCTTCTATACAAAGGCAGTCGCAACGCGATTCTCACCAGTCCCAAAACGGTGCAACGGGTAGCGCAGCGCGGCGTAACAGAGGTCGTGCACCGGGCTACAGCTCGGAAACCCTCGATGCGGATTACCCGGGGTGCTTTTGAGCAGATCAGACCTCTTTCCAAGACCGAGAGCCTTGGCCGGGCCGCGCGCTCCGCCAATGTGAAAGCTGAGAAGGCCATGCGTAAAGCGGCTCAAGCCGAGATTGAACGCGGCATGGCTGTTGGTCAGGCCATGTACGCCGCGGGCAAAGCTGGCCGCGCCTCCCTTCGCAGTGGCATGCGTTCCCACCGACTCACCGTGGAGAAACTCCGCCGCCGTTACGAACCTGGCTATCGCAAGCCACGCCGTGACAGCCTCATCCAGTATTACGCGCCGGCCCAGCTGCAACCCCCGGTGCGCCGTGACACCGAGGACGGCAAGAAATACAGCAAAAAGGTCCGCAACCCCAAGACCGGCCGCACTCGCATTGTCCGTTACGGCGCCAAGGGGTACAAGATCGCCCCAGGCACTGACAAAGGCGACCGCTACTGCGCCCGCAGCTTTGGTGACATGAAGTCCCACGGTAAGGACTGCTCAGGAAAGGACCGCAACACCCCGCTCTGCCTCTCGAGAGCGAAGTGGCGCTGTAGCGGCAAAGTCTCCCGCCGCGACGGCCTGACGCCGGGAAAGTTCTCGGCCTAGTGCGAAGTGACGCCCCTCGGGGTGGTAAGGGAAAGCCGTGCGGTAATTCCTACATACCGAAAACACACAAATGCAGTAAAAAAGCTAGTGGATTAACACCAAAGGCTGTTAAAACTGCTGCTACAGTCGCTCTTGCTGCAGGTTTAGTAACAGGAAGCGCCTACTTGGCCAAACGCAACGCACGCAGAACAAGGCCGCTCACCGTCGCAGAGCGCCGCGGTTTGGTGAACAAGCAAAAGCTATCCCCCGAGCGCGCTCGTAAGATTACTGACGAAGCCATCAACGGCGGCAAGGTCTGGGACGTCCAGGAAAAGATCAACGCCCGGCGCCGCTCCATGGAATGTGGAGGTGGCCTGGGAAAGCTGGCAGCCCCGGCGAAATTTGACGCGCGGATCCCTAATCCGCGTTGCCAAGCCGGGGAAGGCGCATTCGGCACCTACTACGTTCACCCTTCCGAAAAGTTCGGGGTCAAGCTGTACCGCAACCTCGACGAGGACGATGTTGACTGGGAGTACGAGCGCCTGGACAAGGCGCATGCTGCTGGTGTCAACGTCCCTCGACCCCTTTCGATGAACGCCGTCACTGACGAGAACGGTGATGTACGTGCTCAGACGTTGGTTTTGTCCCACATGAAGGGCTACAAGACTCTGGAATCGGTTTATTCAGATGCCTACGGTACCGCATCAAACGCTCCTGCCATTGTCAAGGTGAAAATGCTGCGAGAGTTCCGCAAGCTCCACACAGAAGGGCTTGCTCATGGTGATATTCATAACGGCAACATTATGGTGCACCCTCGTAGTAAAAAAGTTGCACTGATTGATTTCGGCTACTCCACGGACATCGATGATTACCGACACCCAGTACATTCCCGCGATGGCGTAGAGAATCTAATGTCAGATCTGCGCCGACTACCTATGATGGTTGGGTATAGAAGAGGCGCAGCAGCGGAATTCACAGATGAACGCTTCAAAGGCGTATTAAACAATATCGAAACCCAAGCTAAGGATTACAGCCGTTCTTGGGAAAAGTTTGAATTAGGAATCAATCGATACCACGATGCACTTGAGGCTGATCTTCTTTGGGATGAGGGTCGCCTGCCCCGTTCAAGTTTTGTCCGCAGTGTGGATCAGCCTCGGATTCCAGGACTGACTCGGCGGATTCTTACTGCAAATATGAATACAAGAGATAGGAAGCTCGCGGAAAGCGGTGTATACAACCTTCCGAGTGTTGCGAAAGATTTAGGAGTAAAACCTGCACGATTGTTCATGGCGCTGGAACCCGAGCGTGAAGCTCGTCGTGCCCGTCAACGTCAACAACCTTTTGGCACCCCTATTGCGGTGCCCGCACACCTGCGCTCCATCTAGCGGCGCAAACAACCTTTGGGCACACCGATAACTTGGGAGGATTGACTAATGGGCCAACGCATTCTTAACAAGGACCGCTACGCGCTCGTTTGGGTGCGTAATGATGCTGAATACCCGCTAGCCGTGCAAGCCGGCTCCGGCACGGCCGGAGATGCTTTTGGTCGTTTACGCACCAGTTCTCCCTTTACTTTGTTTGATAGCCAGCACAGGTATCAAGAAAACGATAAGTGGGATACCGCAGTCAATGCAGGCGGTACAACTATTTACGTTTCTAAC
>Ga0213865_10002933_pt1 | contig 10604 bp, 8 predicted proteins | sample PICome_6_FD_160100 | JGI IMG/M metagenome (GOLD analysis project Ga0213865, IMG submission 160100) | Coastal seawater microbial communities near Pivers Island, North Carolina, United States - PICO282 | ecosystem: Environmental > Aquatic > Marine > Coastal | place: USA: North Carolina | collected... | reverse complement strand
GCTTGGGACCGATACCGGCGGCTCGGTCCGGCTTCCTGCCGCCTATTGTGGCGTAACGGGGTTGAACGTCACCGCGAACCGCCTGCCGACCGACGGTATCATGCCGCTGTCGAAAACTCTGGATACTCCAGGGCCGATTGCCCGAACTGTGCTGGACACCGCGATCCTGTTTGAAGTGATGAGAGGTCGTGATCCGGTGTTGATAGAGCACGATTTGGACACCCATGGTGGCCTATGTGGGGGCCTCAGGAATGTTGGCAAAACAACCGGGTTGCGGCTTGGCGAGATAAACCACAGGGAACGCGGAGTCTGCAGCACAGAGGTTCTGGAGGCCTATGATGACGCCGTCGAGATTTTCCGCCGTCTCGGAGCGTCGGTCGAAACGATCTCTCCGGTTCACAGCTACTCGGAAATCGCGGCAAACATCGGGACACTGATCGACGCCGAAGCATCCGAATTCCATATTGATGACTATCGGGTGCCCAATTTCCCGGCCAACGAATATGTCCGCGACCGGGTATTGTCCGGCGCTAAGGTCGGTGTCGACGAGTTGCAGCGCATCCGCCATGAGCGCGCGGAAATGCGGGCCGCGTTCCTGGCGGACATCCATGGGTTTGACGCGCTCATCACACCGACGACGCCAACGACGGCGATTCCGGTTGATGACGTTGACGGATTGATCAACACGGCGCATTTCACGCGCCCGTTCAACTTTCTTGGGATGTGCGGGGTCGCCTTGCCGACCGGTTTGACGCGTTCGGGATTACCCGCCAGCCTTCAGGTCATCGCGCGTGGCGGCGATGAGGCGATGGCGCTGCGGGTCTCAGCCGCTTTCGAACGCGCACGGGGCCCGATTTGGGATCCGCCGATGCAATGAAGTTCACGCCGCCGGAATCGCCCTTCAGTAACCGCGCGATGTGTCGAAACGGTTCTTCATCTGCTCCGGGCTGCCGTTCAGCATACAGCCCATGTTGTGGATGAACAGATCGGTGATCAGTTCGTTTTCCGCTTCGACCGTGCTGGCGGAATGCGGGCTGATGAGGACATTTGGAAGATCCCATAGCGGGCTTTCAGCCGGTAGCGGTTCGATGGCGGCAACATCGAGTGCAGCAAATCCGAGTTGGCCCGACTTCAGCGCGTCGATCATCGCACCCTCGTCAATAACCTGTCCGCGCGCGATGTTCACCAGCACGCAACCGGGCTTCATGGCCCTGAACATTCTCGCATCGATCATCCCCTCGGTCTCCGGCGTGTGCGGAACGCAAAGAATAACCGCGTCGCTTACGCTCAGAACTTCGGCCATGTCGCCGCGATGGAAAACCCGATCATAGCCGCGGGCCGCACCCGCTTTTTCGGTCAGGCTCCGGCTCATAGCAGCCACGCGCATTCCGAAATTCTTGCAGCGCATCGCAACGCGGTGGCCGACTTCTCCGGCACCTATGATCGCAACCGACTTTCCGATCAGGCTTTCGCCGCAATACCGCTGCCACCGGTGTTTGGACTGTTCGGCCTGCAGATAGGGTAGCCGTTTGATATGGTTCAGGATGGCCATCATCACGAATTCCGACAGCGGGGCCGCGTGAATTCCCCGTGCCGTCGTCACGATGATGTCGGTGGCGCTGAAATTCAGTGCTTCGACAACGGGGCCGACGCCGGAACTGGTCGTCTGTACCCATTTGAGCCTTGGCGCCCATGACAGATCCCGGCTAGGCAGCATCGTTAACGGCGGTATGTCCCAAAGAAAATCCGCTTCTGCCAGGTGCCCGAGCCACCGGTCACATTGTTCACCTGTCCGCCGGAAGGTCTCGGCCCCCTTGTGAGCCGCGGGATAGCGCGGCGTCGGCAGCAGATCGGGCTTATGGACGATGTCCACTCGTCCGCTGAACGCTTCACGAATGCGGGCGACCTGTGCATCTTCGAGCGGGGTTGAGATAAAGGCCTTTGGCAACATCAGGCTTTGCTCCAGCCGAGGTATCGGCGCACTTGCTTTCTGCTGGCTTGTTTGACGCAGCCGCAAGCTGGTTCAACCATCAGTCGCGGAATTCAAACAGCATCACCGTCCGGCGCAATATGTGCCCCGAAATTCTGCGCCGGGTCGAGTTCCGGCGCCACATAGCCGGGAATGCCGGTCAGGTCGATCTTGTCGCGCCGGATGAAGTCCCCGCGCCCCGGCTTGGCGACCAGCTCGCCCCCGTCGACGACCCGTTCCCCCGCGACAGAACCGTGACCGGCCATCCGGTCAATTCCATGCCCTCGAACGGCGAATAATCCATGTTGTCATGCTGATCCTCAATGCGCACCTTACGTGTCTCCGCCGGATCCCAAATCGCAATATCCGCGTCCGAGCCGACGGCGATGGAACCCTTGCGCGGATGCAATCCATAAAGCTTGGCGGCATTCGTCGCGCTCAGCGCAACGAATTGCTGCAACGTGATCCGGCCCGCATTCACGCCTTCAGAGAACAGCAGCGGCAGCCTTGCGGCGATACCCGGCATGCCGTTTGCGATCTGTTTGAATGTGGCATCCGGGCCGTTGGCGAGTTTTCCGGTTTCGTCATAGCGATAGGGCGCGTGATCGGACGAGACCACCGAAAACGTCCCGGCCTGAATATGGCGCCAAAGAGCCGCCTGTGTCGCGCTGTCGCGCACCGGCGGCGAGCACATGAATTTCGCGCCCTCCATCCCCGGACGGTCAAGATCCTCGCGGGTCAGAAACAGGTATTGTGGGCAGGTTTCCCCGAAAATCTTTGCGCCTGAAAGCCGCGCCTTTTGCACCAGTTCCGCCCCTTCGGGCGTCGAGACATGCACGATCAACAGCGGCGCATCGACGAATTTGGCCAGCGAGATCGCGCGGTTGATCGCCTCTTCCTCAGCGATGGCGGGGTGGCTGATCGCGTGATAACGCGGTGCGGTGTGGCCCGCCTCGACCAGCCGCTGCGAAATCCAGCCGATGATGCCGCTGTTTTCGGCATGCACCATCGTCAGAGCACCGTATTCGCGCGCAACGCTCAGTATATCCAGGAACTGGCCATCATCGACCTTCATCAGATCGTAGGTCATGAACACTTTGAACGACGTGATCCCACGCTCAAACGCCGCTGGCAACTCGGTGCGCAGCGCCGTTTCGGTCGGGTCGGCGACGATTAGATGATAGCTGTAATCGATGACGGACGCGCCCCCGGCGCGGCTGTCGTAAAGATCAAGCGTTTCGGTTACGCCCATGCCCCGGTGCTGTGCGGCAAAGGGCACGAAACAGGAATTGCCGCCAAAGGCCGCACTGATCGAGCCGCTTTCGTAGTCGTCCGATGTCATGCCGCCAGTCGCGCTTTCCTGCGCGATATGACAATGCGCCTCTATCCCGCCGGGCAGGACCAGACGGTCGGTTGCGTCGATTACGTCCGCACCGTTAAGCGCTTCGCCGATCGTCACGATCCTTCCGTCGCGGATGCCGATATCGGCGCGGAAGGTATCGGTGGCGGTGGCCACCGTACCGCCGCGTATCACAAGATCATGGGTCATGGCTTATGCCTCCTCAAACCGACCGGATCAGCCCGCCGTCGCACCGCACCAGGCTGCCAGTGATATAGCCTGCCTGTTGGCTGCATAGAAAGGCCGCCGTACCTGCAAACTCTTCAACCGAACCGTACCGTCCGGCCGGGATTGTCGCCCGCGATGCGGCACGGGCATCTTCCAGCGTGGCGTCCATTCTTTGCGCCGCCGCCGCATCGATCTGGTCGACGCGATCGGTGTGGATGCGGCCCGGCAAAAGCATATTCACCGTGATCCCGTCGTCCGCCAGATCGCTGGAGAGGGATTTCGACCACCCGACGAGAGAGGAACGCACGAGGTTCGAGATCGCGAGATTCGGGATCGGCTGGACGACGCCCAACGATCCAACCGCGACGAACCGGCCCCAGCCTGCGTCACGCATATGCGGGACCAACCGCTGCGCCAGCGCGACGACGCGCACCACCATCGCATCGAAATACTGACCCAATGCGGATGGGTCGACATCCGCCATGAGGCCGGGCGGCGGACCGCCCGTGTTCGCCACGAAGATATCGGCGCCGCCAAGTTCGGATTGCACCGCATCCGAAATCACGTCGAGACTGGAAGGATCGGCCAGATCAGCCACAACGCTGGCCGCCCGCCCGCCTTCACGGGCATTGATGGTTTCAACCGCCTGATCAAGGCGCGCGCTGTCCCGCGCAGTTAGCAGAACATCGCACCCTTCGGCGGCAAGCGCCTCGGCAATGCCAAGCCCAAGGCCCCGGCTTGACGACATGACAAGTGCCTTTTTGCCGGCAATGCCAAGATCCATCAGTCCAGTTCCGCCAGTTTGGCATCGAGCCGCGTCATCAGCCGCGTAAGTTCCGCCTCGTCGGTTTCGGTCAGTTTCGGTCCCGGCGCGCGCGCCTTGGCAGACGTAAGGATCCCGCGCCGTTTCAGGATCTCCTTGCGGATCGCCAGACCCACGCCAAGCTGCTGTTCGTAGCGCACCATCGGCAGATAGGCGTCAAACAGATCCTCCGCCCGGTCGACCTCGCCCGCCCGGTGCAGTTTGATGACATTCACCATCATTTCAGGATAGGCAAAACCTGTCATTGCACCATCGGCACCGCGTTGCAGTTCAAGCGGCAAAAACAGACCTGCATTGCCGGTCAGGATCGACAACCTCGGCACATCGCCAACCCCCGTCTCGTTGCGCACCCGGCTTAGTTTGGTCAGCCCTGGCCAGTCCTCGTGCTTGAACATCACAAATTGCGGGTGCTTGACGGCAAGCTCAATGACCGTTTCGACCGAGAAGAACACGCCGACCGTCATCGGGTAATCCTGAATGCACACCGGCACATGCGGGCCAAGCGCCTCGAAAACCTGCGCGAAATACCCCTTAAGCTTCGCCTCGGTGTTCAGCCCCGGCATCGGCGCAACCATGACACCCGCCGCGCCCGCCTCCATGACAGAGCCGGTCAGGCGCGCCATGTTGTCGATACCGGCGCCGGTCACCCCCACGATCACCGGCACCCGACCGTCAACCCGGCGCAAAATACGCGCCGCGAATTCCGCCGATTCTTCGCTGGTCAGCTTGGGCGCTTCGCCCATGACGCCGAGCACCGTCAAGCCATCCACGCCCGTTTCAAGATAATAGTCGACCAGGCGGTCAGCACTGTCGAAATCGAGCGCGCCGTCCTCACTAAAGGGTGTCGCGACAATCACAAACACGCCGCGTGTGTTACGATGAATCAGATCTGCCATGTCTCAATACCCGTCATTGACCAAATCGCGCACGGCCCGAAAGACGCCCCGCTTTCACGCCATGAATACCAACGTTTTTCGGCGCGTGCGACTCAATGTTCCTCGATGGACAATCACTTGTTTCCAGCGGGGTGCATTAATTGTGCTTCTTGCCGACATCGCCGGGGCGAATAACGCCGGTTTGGCGGGTGATCCTGCCATAATGTTCAACCCGCCGATGCCGGTCGAAATCGAAGATCGTGGACTTGCCAAAATTGCATTCGTCCATGTCGCAGGCATGGACCAGCAATTCGTCTCCTTCGGTTTCCGCCCGCGCGACTACAAAGCCGTTTGGATCGATGATCACACTCCCCCCCATCAACGGATGACCGTCCTCGACACCTGCCTTTGCCACGCCGACGACCCAGGTTGCGTTCTGATAGGCACCGGAGGTCATGGTAAGGTCAGAATGATATTGCCGTTCCTTGGGGCCTTCGCCTGACCTTTGGCTGTTCACCGAAGGTGTATTGTATCCCAACACAATCAACTCCGCTCCCTGCAGGCCCATCACGCGGTAAGTCTCCGGCCAACGGCGATCATTGCAAATCGCCATCCCGACCAACGCATTTTGGGTATTCCAGACGTTGAACCCAAGATCGCCAGGTTCGAAGTAGCGTTTTTCAAGATGCTGAAAGGCGCGTTCACTATCGAACTCAGAATGGCCGGGAAGATGGACCTTGCGGTATTTTCCGACGATTGCACCGGATTTGTCGGTCAATATAGACGTGTTGAAGTGGCGTCCCTCTGGTGTGAGTTCGGCATAACCGAAGCTGATCGCGATGCCCCGCGACCGTGCGGCATCGAACAATGGCTGCGTGGCCGCGTTGGGCATCTCACGTTCGAACCAGCCATCGACCTCGGCCTGATCCCGCATGAACCAACGCGGAAAAAATGTTGTCAGGCAAAGTTCGGGAAACACAACAAGATCGCATCCCCTGTCCCCGGCATTTGCCAAAAGCTCAAGCATCCGGACGACTACTTTTGCTCGACTGTCGGCTTTCTGAATAGGGCCCATTTGGGCCGCGCCTACCGTAATTTTCCGCATGGCTTCCGCTCGCGTTGGTCACTCTGTAACGAGTTCTAACGCAAACAAAGTACGCTGATCTATGCTGCATTGCATACCGGCAATGCAACTACCCAGGTCTGTCGCGAGTTGCGGATCTCGCCCGCAAGCGGCATCATCACCACATGGTTATTGAACCGATCACTATGCGTTGCCTTCGTTCCCCAAGCGGGTTCTCATGAGCGGTCTGCGCATAGGTGTCGATGTCGGTGGTACGTTTACGGACATTGTTGCCTTTGATCCGCTTACGGGGGCGTCACGGCATCTCAAACAACCTTCAACGCCGGAAGAACCGGAACGCGCTATCCTAGAAGGCAGCGCACGAATATTGAAAGAAACCGGGCGATCCGGTGCGGATGTAGAGTTTTTCGGGCACGGCACGACCGTCATAACCAACATGGTTCTTGAACGGAAAGGCGCGAAGCTTGCAGTCGTCACAACAAAAGGGTTTCGTGATGTGCTCGAACTTGGGCGGCAGGCAAGACCGCATGTCTATGACTACCGCGTCCGGCGTCCAGCGGCGCTTGCCGAACGGTGCGACCGATACGAGGTAAACGAACGTCTCGCCGCCGATGGCAGCGTGGTCACCGCGCTGGATAGTGCCGAACTTGAAAATCTGGCGGATCAGATGGCGGAACGGGGATATGATGCGGTCGCGGTCTGCTTTTTACACAGCTATCTGGAATCCGAACACGAAGACCATGCTGTCGCCACACTCAAGGGTGCACTTGGCGATATCTATGTCACCGCATCACACATGATTGCACCGGAATACCGCGAGTTCGAGCGCTTCGCGACCACCGCATTGAACGGGTTCGTCGGGCCGCGCGCGGAACGGTACCTTTCGTCACTTGAAGGCGGTCTGAAGGATCTTGGGATCACCGCCCCTCTTTACACTGTCACCTCCAACGCGGGATTGATCGATCCCGAAACCGTACGCCAGATACCAGTGCGCACGGCACTGTCGGGTCCGGCCGCGGGCGTTGCAGGTATCGGGCGCATTCTTTCGCGCCACGAACTTGGCAATCTGGTGACTTTCGATGTCGGCGGCACCAGCACCGACATCGCCATTCTGCCGGACGGACGGCCCCGCACCGCACGCGCAAGAGAGGTTGCGGGCTATCCCGTATTGGCGCCGATGGTGGATATTGAAGTGATCGGAGCCGGTGGCGGTTCCATCGCACGCCTCGATGCCGGTCGCGCTCTGACCGTTGGCCCCGACAGTGCCGGGGCTGATCCGGGGCCGGCGGCCTATGGGCGCGGCGGGGTTGACGCAACCGTTACCGACGCCGCCGTGGTGCTTGGCAGGATCGGCACCGGACGCGGGCAGATCGGAGAACTAAATCTGGACCCTGATGCGGCAGAGAATGCCGTGATGCGGGCCGTCGGAATTCCGCTTGAATTGACCTCCGTTGAGGCAGCGGACGGCATTCTGGCGATTGCCACTGCGGGGATGGCCCGAACGATCCGCTCGGCGGCCCTGTCACGCGGTGTCGAACCTGAACGGTTTTGCCTCGTCGCTTATGGTGGAGCCGGGCCTTTGCTGGCGGTCGATGTGGCAGCGATGCTTGGCATATGTCGAGTGGTTGTCCCAGAGGGGCCTGGAACGCTTTGTGCACGGGCGATTTTGGTCAGTGATCTGGCGCGGGACTTTTCGAACACGCGGATCGTTGAACTCGAAAACAGCACTTTGGCAGATCTCGCCGCAGCATTTGAAGATATGCGGGCAAACGGCGCAGCTTGGTTTGCCGCTGAAGGCGTACCCGACAATGCGCAACGTTTCGATTGCGCGATCGAGTGTCGGTATGTCGGGCAGAATTTTGAAATCGCCGTCCCGTTCGATCCTGACTGCGACGACGTTGCAATGATTCGCGGTGCATTCGACGCAGCCCATGCGAAAACGCAAGGCTTCTCGCTGCCCGACCGCGCTGTGGAGGCGGTGACATTCCGACTCAAAGCCCGGTCAGAGATCGCATCTGCTCCCCAATTCGACCGACCAGCGACCCCGCAAACCCCAGATGATCCAGCACCCGCACAGTTGCGTGCCGTATATTTTGGCGGTCAGGCCTGCGATGTTCCGGTTTATGATCGCCTCATATTGCGGCACGGTCAGAAGATCGCCGGCCCGGCCATTATCGAAGAACCAACAGCGACGACCGTGGTCCCACCGCGTTGGCAGTGCGAGGTCCTGTGCGACGCCACACTGGATATCACGCTGCAGGCGGAGGTCGGGGAATGAGCGATCAACTCACAAAGTCCGGGCCGCTGAGTTACGGGAAAAGCATCATTCGGATGGGCGTTATCCACGAACGCATGCTGGCCGCCGCCGAGGACACCGGCCATCTTCTGATCCGGGGTGCATTTTCGTCAAATATCAAGGAACGGCGGGATTGTTCCACAGCGATTTTCGACGCCAAGGGTTTGCTGATCGCGCAAGCCGATCACATGCCGATCCATATCGGGTCACTCTTATGGGGTCTACGGGCGCTACTTGCGCGTTATGAGCCGGACGAGATCGCAGAAGGCGACGCGTTTGTCATGAACGACCCCTATCTTGCAGGCGGCACGCATCTGCCCGACATCTCGGTTCTGACACCGGTCTTTGCCGAGAGGAGGCTCACACATTTCGTCGGCAATATCGCCCACCACGCCGATGTCGGCGGCCCGGTGGCGGGTTCAATCTCCGGTCAGTCGCCGGATATCTATTGGGAGGGCATTCGTCTGCCGCCGATCCGCATCGCCCGCGGTGGTGAGCCCGACAGCGACGTTATTGACCTGATCGCCCATAATACCCGCGCGCCGATGGAGCGGCAGCTGGATTTGCGCACGCAGATCGGGGCCAACCAGCGTGGAGCTGAATTGCTAGGCGCGGTTGTCGACGAATACGGGCTTGCCGAGGTCGAGGCCGCTGGCGCCGGGATCATCGCCCACACGCGTGAACGCATTCAGGCGGGGCTGCGCGGCCTCAAAAATGGCAGTTGGAGTGCCACGCGCCATCTCGACGATGACGGTGCCGGGTCAGGGCCTGTCCCGCTTTGCGTGACCGCTTCGGTCGACGGCGGCCATCTGACGCTCGATTTTAATGGGTCCGGTCCGGAGGCAGGCGGCGCTGTCAATCTCAGCCCTTCGTCACTGGAGGCGACTGTCGCCTATTGTATCAAGGCGTTGATTGACCCCGAGGTGGCTGCGAACAGCGGTCTTCTTGATGCCGTCGAAATCCGCACACCAAAGCGCAGCATCATCAATCCGCAACCGCCAGCAGCGGTGGCGGCACGAGCGGTGACCAGCAACAGGCTGGCAGGCGCGATATTCGATGCGTTGCGGCCCTCATTGCCGCAAGCGCGGCAAATGGCGGCGAGCAACGATTCGACCTCTCTGGTGGTGTTTTCGGGCGATGTCCCTGACGGGTCACGCTACGTCTATCCGGAATCGATGGGCGGCGGCGCCGGTGCAATGAGCGACCGCGATGGCATGGATGCCGTGCACGTCCACACGGTCAACTCGACCAACCTGCCAGTGGAAGTGTTGGAGACGTCTTATCCGCTGCGCTGCACACGGTACGCGCTTGTGGAGGGGTCCGGCGGGGCTGGTCGGCATACGGGCGGGTTGGGCATTGCCCGGGAGATCATGGCGCTGAATGACGGCACCGAAATGACCTTGCGCTCTGACGGACATACCTACCCGGCGCCGGGCGCGGATGGCGGTCAGCCCGGCAGTGTGACCCGGGCACTCATGCGCGGTGCTGACGGAAGTGAAGAAGTGTTGCCATCAAAATCCACACGCAAGCTGGCCGCCGGTGATCGCATCCTGATCGAAACGCTTGGCGGCGGCGGTTTTGGGCCGGTTGCGGAACGCAATAGCGGCAATCTTGGCGACGACATCGCAAACGAGCGTATCACGCCGCAGGACGCGCGCGAACGCTATGGCGATGCCGCGGTCGATGCGGCGCTTGAGGAAGATGGCGCCTGATAACCGCAAGCCAGACTCAGACGTCTTTGGCAGCCTTATAAGCGGCAAGGGTCTCGGCATTCGGCGGATAGGTGCCGTCAAGCGGCGCTCCGGCCTTCAGCCTGTCGAGCAGGAAACGCTCCATTTGCTCTTTCCGGTGCGCTGCTTCAGCCACATCGGCAGCCATCTCTCTTGGTATCACCGCGACGCCATTGGCATCGCCGACGAGTATGTCGCCCGGGCAGACAGTGACCCCCATACAGTCGATCGGACGCCCCAAATCACCAACAAGCCGCCGA
>Ga0213865_10002931_pt1 | contig 10606 bp, 4 predicted proteins | sample PICome_6_FD_160100 | JGI IMG/M metagenome (GOLD analysis project Ga0213865, IMG submission 160100) | Coastal seawater microbial communities near Pivers Island, North Carolina, United States - PICO282 | ecosystem: Environmental > Aquatic > Marine > Coastal | place: USA: North Carolina | collected... | reverse complement strand
CTTTTTGTAAAGCTTTTTTAAACTGAGGTGAATCTACAGGTGGTAGTTTAGTACCAAACGTTTTTGTAACAGCATCAACAACCTTTTGTGTAGTAGCTTTATCTAACTTAATTTTTTTCCTTAAACTTTCTTTTGCTTTTGTAGGTTTTTCCGCAACCTGTTCAGTGACTTCTTCTGTTGTAGTGTCTGTAACTCCTCTAGCTTCTGTAACATCCACTGTAAATTTTTCACCTAAAACTCTATTAGAAGCTTCTATAGCTCTAGCTGGTAAAAATTTATTTATATAAGCGGCTAATGGAACTCCGCTTTCTGGTTTATATTCTGATATCAAATCTAATATACCACGTTTACCAGTTTCTATTTCATCGGTTAACAATTGTCTATCAAAACCAGGAGCTTCACTTCTTCTTTGTACAATTCTATTTGTAATAGGTTTAAACTTTTCTATTATTTCAAAAGCGCCTTCTTTTCCTTTTTGTTCAAATATAGTTTGAACAGCATCAGAATCAGATTTAGAAAACTTTTGAACTCCTTCAACTTCAGTTCTAGTTTTAGCCATTTCAATAGCTCTTTCGCTAAGCTTACCTTTTTTAATATTTCTTTGATAATCTACTATAAAATCATAAACATCTTTACCACTTTCAAATTTTATTTTAGAAAAACCTTTGTCTTTAAATATATTGACTATAGCTTTACCATATCTTATAAACTTTTCACTTAGTGATTCATTATATTTTTTATCTTTACCTACAATATCAGAAAAAGCAGCAAAGTATTCTTCATTATACTCTTCTCTTTTTTTCTTAGATCCATCTTCATTAGTAGAATAATTAGATTTTATCCTTTCTTCTACCAAAAGTAATTCTTCTGGTGTTAAAGTTTCCTTAAATTCTTTTACCAACCTAGCTCTTGTTCTTTTGTTTTTAAAAGCTTCTTCTGTAATATAATGAAATATTTCGTGTGAACCAGCTGTAACTGCACCTGTTTTAGCAGCTCTTTCTTTATTGATAAATATTTTTCCATCAGGAAGTATTCCGGCATCGGCCTCAGAGTCTGCTTCTGGATTAGCTTTTAATAAACCCTCAGCATTATCAAATTCTTGAATATTAGACTCAACATCCATTATAGATTTTGCAGCTTCTTTATCTTTAATTAATTTTTGCTCTAACACTCTTTTATTAACCGCATCAAACAAATCAAAGTTTTCTTGTTGAAGAGTCTGTAAATCTTCTGTTAGTGTTTTTCTAACACCTGGATCACTTTCTGACATACCTGCCATTCTTGTTTTATTGATTTGATCTTGATTTTTAGCTAAAGCCTCTAATTCAATAGGCGTCATATTTTCTAAAACAAAAGATACATCTTTTTTTGTTTTTATAATTTGAGCTTCTAAGCTATTTATTTTATCTTGAATAATTTTTTTAGATTGAGGTGTTTTAGCTTTTGTAAATTTTACTTGTAAGTTTGAAATTTTAGAAGCAGCATCATTTAAAACTCTTCTTGTACTTATCGGTGTTAGTAAAGTTTCAGCTCTTTCTTTTGCCGCTGGACTTAAAGCTTTTAATTCACCAAATGCAGTTATAGGGGTACTCATTATACTACCAAGTATAAAACCATCACCTATTCTATAAAGACCTTCTCTAGTATTCAACCTCATTGTATCTCTACTCAAAGTTCCATTATCCCAAAGTATGTTAGTAGCTTCTGTAGCAGCTTCAGAACTACCTTCCGTCAACCAAGTAAAACCAAATGTTTGACCTATTTTTTTAATACCTCTGTTTATAAATTCTTTAGCCGCATTTGCTCCTTGTTTGCCCCCAACAATTCCAGCTCCTTTTAGTAATTTGTATGTTACTAGTTCAAAAGCTGTTTCAATAGCTCCACTACCTAACGCATTTATATTTAATCTAGTTAACGTTTCGTCAGGATTTAATTCAATTTCTTCAGCAAATTTATTACCTGAAATACTTAAACCATATAAAGCTAAACCACCTAAACCAGTAGACGCGGCAATTAAAGACGGTGCTGATTTTACAGCGCCTGTAAGACCTGACTCAAAAGCCTCAAATAAATTTTCTCCTGCTTCACTAATTTCTCCTTCAAGAATATTATCGAATGATGCAAATAAAGCTTCTGTAGGTCCATCGTATTCAAACTTTTTACTTTTACCTTGAATTTCTTCTTGCTCTAATTCTATATCCTTAACGCTCTGCATGTTAGGAATTATACCTTGACCAGGAATACCACTCATTGTTAATCCAGGTGTTTTTATTTTTTGTAAAGCTTCAAATATTTTTCCTCTATCTTCAGGTTTAGTTACATCAAACATTTCTAAACCATTTAAAACGCCCGCTAAAATTGTATTTTTAATACCTTTAGTTGGTTCTAATAAACCTTCTCTAGTAGCATTAATTAAGTTTTGAAAAAAACCTATGTTTTCTCTTTCTATATCTAACTTAGCTTTTTCTGCATCTTCAGGTGTTTCGTAAGGAATAAAATCTGTTGTTGGATCTGCTGTTTCACTTGGACCTACTAAATCCGATAAACCAGGATCCGAGGGTGATACCATATCGGATGCTATCTCTTCTCCTGCAACCGCATCCGGAACTACAGGTGTTGTCTTTGCTGATTCATTGAGTTGTTTAAACTCTTGTTTTCTTAAATCAACTTGAGCTTGAATTTCTTCAGTTGGCAAACCTTGATCGGTTAATTGATCTACAAGTTGCTTTAGTTCTAAGATCTGCTGTTCGTTCATATTAAATTAAAATTTGATACCTTTATATTCTGCTAAAAAATCTCCATCAAAAGGATTTATTGTAACTTCTTTTTTCTTTCTATTCTTAATAATATCTTTAACCACCGCGTCTATTTGAGATGGTTTAAGTTTAGAAAATTGAGGTATTTCTAATAATAATTTTACCATAGCTTTTTGTTCTGGAAGTGTTTCACCAAAGTTTGAACTTACACCATCTTCTGTTATTTCAAAGTTAACTAATTCTTTTATTTGACCATCAGCTAATTTATTTTTTTCACTTTTAATAAATTCTTCTCTGTCTTTTTCGCTAGCATCATCCTCTAAAATATTTATTTCTTTCATATAATCTCTATCAAAACTTTCAAGTTGCCTTATATATTCAGTGGGGGTAATTAAACCGCCATCATAATCACTAACATAATCAAATTGTTGAGGACTTTCTGTTACACTCCTGTATAAATCCATAACATTGTTACCTTCTTTTAAGTAATTAGCAACGTTATTTAATTTTTGTTTTTGGCTTGCAATTGTTCTTTCTGCTGCAGTTCCTTTACCGCCAGTTCCTGTAGAAACTTTTTTAAACGCTTGTTGTGGAATACTTTTTTCAAACTTTTCTTCCATTTTGTCAAGCATTTTGTTTTTAACTATTTCTAAAGATTCTGGACTTAATGATGTTCCTTGTTCGCTGCCTATTTTTAATTCATGATCATCTCCTTTTTCACGAAGTACATTATTGTAATAACTTTCTATAGCATTAAAACCAGTACCAGGCCCATCCATTAAACTGCCTTGATTAGAATATCCAGCTAATGTTGCTAAAACATTTTTTTCCATGTTTTGTCTAAACAAAGCTTTATTTGTATCTGTAAAGTCGTAAGTTTGAATAGCTTGACCATTTAAATTTATAACTTTTCCAGCTGTTAAGTAACTAGCAGCTTGGCCTCCGTTTATATAAGCAGTACCATTTTTGTCAATTAATTTATCTTCAGTCAGCGTTGCATTAAGTTCAGATGTTATACCTGGTATAATAGGTAAATCAGCTGACATTAAAGCCATTAAACTTTGTTGATAACCACCTTCTTTACCGAATTGACCTCCTGTAGAATTTAAAACAATATCAAAAACCCCATTGTTATTAACTATGTTAATACCTAAATCCGAAGGTAATGTATCATTGTAAGTAGACATAAAAAATTTAGCTAATTTAGGATCTAGTTTTTTCATATCTATACCACCTTCAGCACCAGCTTTACCAGTAACACCTAGTTTTGAAAACAACTCTCTTTTTTCTTGAAAAGACTCTAGTAAGTTTTTCATACCACCACCTTTGAAAAAAGTTTCATACTGTGCTAATTGAGATTGTAATTGTGCTCTTTCAGCTGGATTTTTAGAGTTAAGTAGTTGTGCTTTTATTCTAGCGCCTTGATCTACTAAACCTGACAAAGCAGGTTGTAAAGCAGGTTGTATATCAAAATCTTTAGAAGCAAGGTTTGCATTATTTAAATAATCTAAATTATATTTAGTTACATCATTTAATAATTTAAAGTTTTCTTCTTCTTTCTTTTTTCTTTCAGCTTCAGCTTTAGCGCCTAATGTGTCTATAACGCCAGCTGTAGTATTTGAAATATTCTGTATAGCGCTAGCAAAGTATTTTCCACTTTGTGAATCTACGTATGTAACTGGATTTCTATAACTCATAATTTAATTTTTAACCTGTAAATACATCAGCTTGTGGACCGACGCCCATTGGTGTGTAGTTAGACGTATTTATATTAGTACTAGTTGGTATTGGTGTTCTAATACCAAATTCAGCACTACCCATATTAGTATAACCGCCAGTTGTTGTTATGTCATTAACAGTATTTACCAAACCTCTAGTTTGTTGATTAGAAGAACCTAAAGCTCCACTTGTTATTAATGATCCAGCTATATTACCTAAACCACTTATCATACTAGAGCTTATAGCAGCTCTATCAGCAGAGGCTTGAGCAGCTTGTTTTTGTGCTCCTGAAATTTGAGCTGACACTCTATCTAATTGCTCACCCTCTCTTCTCTCTCTTGTTGAGAACATGAATTGTTTACCAGCAACACCTGCTTGTTGTAATCTTTGAGCTTCACTCATACCAATGTTTTGTATTCGTTGAGCTTCAGCCATTTGTAATCTTTCTAAATTAGCTTCTCCTTGTGCTCTTCTTATTTCGTTTTGCGCTTCTTGCTGCTCTATACTAGCTGACACACCTTTTTTACTTTGTAACGCAGCTTGTGCTAAAGCAGTAGCGCCTCCAGCACTAGCACCTGTGGCTCTTAATGTATCTAATGTATTAGCTAAAGCAATATCAGCTTGTTCAATTTGCATTTCAGCAGCTTGGGTAGCAACACCTAAGCTAGCAAACGGATTTGAAACCATACCACTTAAATCTTTTGCCATACTTGAAATGTCTGTAACACCTTCATATGGGTTTATAATAGCTTGTCTACTTTTTTCAAGACTATCAAGCTTACCTTCTAATCTTCTTTTTTCAGCCATTGCTCTTCTTTGTCTACGTCTAGCGGCTCCGCCTCCAAAAAGACCAGATATTAAATTTATACCAGCTCCAATACCGGCAACAGCTAAAGCACTTAATGGCTCAGCCATCACAACCCCATGCGGATTACCGAAAAACCACTCGTATATTTGTATTAAAATTTCTTCCATATTATTTAGTATGATGATTCTACAATATCAGATGATACTGCAAATAATTCTTTTTTAGTTGTCGGGTAGTCACTATTAACAAGCTTTATTTTAGCCTCTGTAAAGAAACCTTTTAATCCCGTAGAAGATGGTCCCCATAGTATTTCACCTCCTGTTGCCGGTGAGTTGTTTATTAAGTTTGCAAAAAACTTTTTTTCTTTTCTTTTAAAATTGTTAGAAAATAAACTTGATTCTAAAGAACTTAAAGTTGTTTGTAATGTATACGCACCAATTGGAACAGAAACGTCACCAGAACTAGTTATCATGCTTTCTAGCTGCCAACCATCGCCTCCTTCATAGTTAATTGTTTTAAAGTTTTTAACTAATGATGGTTCTTTATTTAAAATAACTGTTACGTTTGAGTCATGTGTAATGTTATAAAAACTACCGTAATTTCCAGAATTATGTAACCAAAGCTGTCCATTTTTTAAACTATAAAAATTATTTTGCAAACTAACTAAAAAATCAGGTTTATAATCAAAAAAGCTTGTCCAACCTAAAACACCTTCATCAAATGAAACTGTTTTATAAGAACCGTTTGTTTTTTGAATAGATAAAACATAATTTTTAGTGTGAATATCCCATCCAGCTCTTATTTGCTGCACTGGTTCAGCGTTACCAGTGTTATTGTTTACACCAGCTAATTCATCTCTAAAAAAGTCATGCATACCATAAGATGATATTTCTGTAATACCATCAGCAGACAACCTTAATACACATCCTTTTTTTCTATCTGTAAAATATTTTCTATAACCATATACAGCAAAACTAAATGGATCTGTAGCAATACCGTATTCACCCGCATAAGCCACTATTTGTCCTATTACTAAATTGCTAGAGGTTACACTACCGCCACCCTCTGCTGAATATATAGCATCTTTATCTATTAAAGCTCTACTAACTTTATCTTCTTGAAATATAATTAAGTTAGTATCTTCAGCGTATAGTTTTTGTATAGAGCCGTTTGCTGGATCTGCAGATCTAGTTATGTCTTGACCTACAGAAAATTGATTAGTATCATTAACTCCAGTTCTAGAATTAAAAATACCAGAATAAATTAAAGTATTAAATCTATTTTGTTGATCAGTATTTTCTTCATCTAAATAAGCTTTAACACCAAAATCAACAGTTGTGTTATTGTAACCTCCACGTATTCTAGCCTCTTCTATATACCAATCATTTGCCGCAACAGCTGCATAGTCACCAGGCACGTTAGCGTATGGCGCTGCAGGTTTTGTAGCAGCATCTACAATAGTCTTAATTTTTTTAAGTAAAAAAGAATTAAAGTATTTTATTTCTATTATTGCCATAATTTTATTATCACTTATTTTAACATGTACTTACAACATCTATTATACCATCATTACCTTGTATCTGAAAGTAATTTCTATTACCAGAACCAGTATTGTTACAGTTATAAGAGTAATATCCAGCAACAGCTAAAGGTGAACTACTTCCATTAGGACCTTGTCTTATTTCATCACCAACCGTAGGAGTAGAACTTGTTTGATTATAGTAAAGATTATCACCACACGTAGGATTTGAAGATCCACTAAAATGACAAGCTTGGCTAAATACACTTGGAGCCGATGCTTCAAACAGTGTACCTATAACAGCTGAAACAATACCAATTTCTTGTGTTGCAGTTTGACTTAAAGAACCACTAGCTAAAGCAGAACCATTATAAGCATCTTCTAATTTTACAGTTAATGTACATGTGCCAGGGTTTGTTCCTGTGCCTGTTTTAGTTATAACCCCTGTTGTTTCATTTATAGAAAAAACTCCAGCGTATAACGAAGGACTGACGTTTGAAATACTCCATTTTAATTGCTCTGATTTTCTACTAGAACTAGCCGCGCCGTTTTCACCGGTTATTGTAACTATAGTTCCTTCAAAATTTTGATTAACATCGTTTACAGCTGGTAAAGGATTACCGCTGTTTATAATTGGCTGAGTGTTTTGTAAAAAAACGTTTAATTGTAAAGGTGTTGGGTTTGTAACAGGACTAACAGGTTCATTGTTTGTTATTACCGCTGATATAGTGTAAGATCTTGGGTTTGGATTATAATTGTAAACAAAATCATCGCCAATTTTTCCAAAATTATATAAATACGGATCACCTAAAGTTCCAGCCCCAGTTCTTGTGATACTGAATTGACCTGAAACATCATTATCAGCCCCGTCAAGAACAGTTATTGCTGAAGCAGATGTATTAAAAAGATTGTTACCAGATTGATCAACTGGTGATAATCCTGTTATAAAATCACCACTCATGCTTTCTGTGAAACCGCTAGAACTATAAGTTGACCAACCAACAGCGCCTTCATATTCAGAAAGAATAGCGTCATTTAATGTTGATATTAAACCTACCGTTGGCGTTTCCCAAAATATATCTAATAAAGAATCCTGAGGCTCGGTTTCATAAATAGATAAATTATAATACATGTTCGTATTATCATCATTAGTATGTATTAGACCAATAGGTTGAGATGTACTAATTCTAGCTATAAGAGGATCTGTATCTAATTGATAAAAGTTATCATGACCTTGAGGCTCTTTTAAATCAGAGTAGCTCATGTTTAAATCAGTGGCTGTACCTATAGTAATAGCCGTATCAGTGTTTACACCTGGAAAAAACTGTCTATTATTTTTAGGATCATCAGTTGTAGGTGGAGAACTAACTATTAAAGTGTTTTCAACTCTACCAAATAGTTGAACTGAACTTCTAAATTGTTTTTGCTGAGGTCCAACTTCAGACAAATCTCTAGGTATTTTATTTATGTTGTCATTTATTAAAACCGTATGTGCCATTTTATTATCTTCACCAGGTGGAAAAGGGTTGGAGCCTGATTGAAACTGAGGATAACCATTTAAAAAACCAGGCAAATAACAATTGTAATAATCTTGCTCTTGTTGTTTAACAACAACTTTATATGAATACCAACCAGTAGGATTAATAGTGTATTTATATTTTACATCAGGATCAGATGGTGATTGTTGCAAATATATAGAACTTACTTGACCGATTGTTGTTATAGTGTAATCATTGTTTACATTTGTAACGTTTGCAACTTTAACATAATCTGTAAACTCACCCTCTAAAAAAGAACCAATAGTTGGCACTTGTGTTTGACCAGAACCTAACGTAAATGTGTATGTATTACCGTTTATAACAGGTTGGTTTCCAGGTGTAGCATTATATGTATTATAACCAGTTCCAGGATTAGCATATAAACCAGGAGTTCCAACAGTATCATTTTTTGCAACAGTTATTGGTGAACTTATATCTATTTTTAATGCATCTCCAAACCAATTTTTTAAATCACTTGCGCTAGAATTATAAGGGTTGTAAATAGTGTCACCACCATATACTGTACCATCAACAGCCACTGTTGCTTGAGTTTTTACTCCAGATAAAATAACATCTGATTGTCTACCGAATTTATCAACTAAAACAAAACCTACTTGATAATTTCTATTTTGTTTTACGGTATGATTTGGATACTCTGCCCAGTTGTCGTAATTTTTAGCTAATGATTTTGGACCAACACCAATTATATATTCTAAAAACCTAGGAGAAGTATATTTATCTAAAAAATTACCATATATAATTCTATTACCTGCTGTTTCTTGAGCTAAAGCTTTAACAGGTACTTTGTCGTAAACTCTTGTAGTTTGTGCGGTGGGAAGTGTTCTAAACGGCTTTCTAGACTGATAATTATATGTTAAAATATTAGTATCGGTTGTTGCTGTCCAAGCATCTCCATTAGTTTCATTAAAAGGCTCGTCATAATCTATTGTATCAATAACTTTTACAGCTAAACCATCAGATTCTTTATAAAGTATATCAATTGATCTTATTTTATAAGATGCTTCTGAAGAAGGTTGAATTTTATTTAATGTATCAGGAAAAGGAATTAATAATTTAATATTTTGAACTCCGTTTTCCATAAATTCTACAATAGTGCTTCTATACGCACTGTCTTCATCTTCAGCCGTTTGATCACCTGCGCCAGGAGTACTTTCTCCACTTCCTAAAAAATAACCTTTTTGTTTAGGTATAAAAGCAATTTGAGTAAAAGGAGCCATTAAAGAATATTCACCGTCATCAAATTTAAACCTATAACTTAATCTTACAAGTTTACTTTCTAAATAATCAGGATCACCAGGCCAAGTATTACCTTGATTAAAATCAAAAGTAATAGACTCACCTGTCATTGTTGTTTGAAGAAAATATATAGTGTCTCCACTTGTTACACCAGTGATAGTGTGACCTATAGGAATTTTTAATTGTATTGTTGTTGAAGAAGGTATATCTAAAACATAAACATAATCTTCAGGGCCTAAAGTATTGTTAGAATAATCTACCACAGACATTCCTTTTACTATGCCAGTAGTGTTTGGAACAGTTAATATGTCACCAACTAAACCAGATGTGATTTTAGAAGTTTTACTTAAAAGACCTATAGGTTGATAAGGATTATATTTAGCTACAGATATATGATTCTCTTCAGTGTAGTACGCACCATTGTTAGTTGAATTTAAATTTATTTTTCTTGGTTGATTTCTGTTATCTGTCCAAAATAATAAATTTTCTATAACACTTATACCAGTTATAGGGCTATTAGTAGAAAAATTTAAAAAAGAACCTGTTACTAAAAGAACAGGAGTTGTATTAGGTATGTAACTATATATATAGTGATTAGTGTTATCAGTTAAAAAAACAATAATTTGATTTGTGTTTTCTATTGTTTTATAACCAATTGTTTCTACACCACTTAAACCAAAATTAGTAACTAAAGTATTACCTAAAACAGTTTCTAAAGCACCTATATCATCAGCTTCAGATTTACCTACAGATATATTCTGCGCATCTCTATATTCACCATTAGGTATTAATCTATCATCCAAGTCTTTATTCATCTTGGATCTTAGAAAACTATTTTTAATTTCAGCCATGTTTAATATTTAAGCCATTTAGATTTACCTTTCATAGTTTGAATCATTTGATCAAGCTTAAGGTTAGATAATCTTATTTTAGCGTTTCTTAATTTAGCACTTCTCTCTTGTTTAAATCTTCTAACAACATACTCTTGTACATTAGCAGACGTAGACAA
>Ga0213865_10002929_pt1 | contig 10611 bp, 10 predicted proteins | sample PICome_6_FD_160100 | JGI IMG/M metagenome (GOLD analysis project Ga0213865, IMG submission 160100) | Coastal seawater microbial communities near Pivers Island, North Carolina, United States - PICO282 | ecosystem: Environmental > Aquatic > Marine > Coastal | place: USA: North Carolina... | reverse complement strand
CAATACGTCAGGAAGCGTGTCTTTGTCGGAATCAAGAGGTGTTGATGCCGCGTTGTACGGATCGTAAAGAATTGTACCAGAGGAAGCTGCACGTTCCATTTCGTTTCGGATACCATCGCCATCAGCATCATCATCGTATTCATCGGGCATGAAATCGCCGTCAATGTCCGAACAACCCTTCAATCGGATCTTACTCTTTCCATAGATGAATGGGCAGTTATCGGAAAGTGTATGCATTCCTTGGTCGGCATATCCGTCACCATCAGAGTCTGACCAAATTCCACTATCCTCTGGCCAAACATCGACCTCATCATCATAGGAGTCACCGTCCATATCTGGATCACTAACATCACCGATTCCATCGCCATCAAGATCTCGATGTTCTGATGCGTTGGTTGGAAATGCATCCGCACCCATTGAGGCATTCCAATATTCATCGGGATCCGACCAACCATCACCGTCAGAGTCCAGACAACCTATGCGGTCCTCGGTTGAATTACCAGAAGTGCACTGATTTGTCGTCTCATCCGCATGAACGACGGGAAGAAGGAGGAAGAAAACAAGGAGACTGACAAGCAGAACACGTTGTTTCATGATTTCAAATAAGGCCTGTTGTATATTGCCTTTTGCGAGACCTGAAAGGAAAACATTTCAATAGCATTGCTTGAAAGTGATATCATGATGAAGACCAACCTTTCCATGCTCGTCGCCCTTTTGTTCATCTCTGCCGGTCTCGCTGGTTGTACATCCGATGAAAGCGAGAAAGATCAGGTATTTCCACAATTTTCCAGTGTCGCAGACAACGATGAAACCTACAACAAAGCTCGCATGTCTGGGGCACCATTTATTGTGATGTTCTCTGCAGAGTGGTGCAACAATCCTTGCCACACCTCGATGTTCACGATTTGGGAGGCTATTCCAGAATCAACTGTCCTTGTTATGTCAACCGATCCTGCTGAGAATGCCAGTGGAATTACACTACAGGATTGGCACGAAGCTGCCAATGCGTTTGACGACGATGATTCAACAGGAGATCCTGGAGTCACACTCACGACCTATGCTTTCATGAAAGGTGTAGAAGCAGGCGAAGAACTTGGTGTAACATCACCAGGCACCGTCATGTTCGTGAACGCTGATGGCTACATCACAGCAACCAAGGTAGGTATGCTTGAAGAACCACAAGAAGTTCTAGACTTGTGGGAAACCGCACAATAATTTGCTGATTGCAGAACCGAACAACTCATGAAATTGGGCTTCATGGGCTGGACATGGTCTTTACGCACGACATGTCCGATTGGCTTAATTTCTCGATTGATGAAGATTGGTTGAACGAGAACATTTCTTGGAAAGATTTCGGAACAGGCGTTCGCTTAGGCAAACTCAAGCGAGAGGAAAAAACATCACTGGTTCTTTACGAAGCTCAGTCCGAAGTTGAAGTGGATGCGTTCATGCCCCACAGCCACCCCGGCGGCGAGTGCTACGTTGTCCTTGAAGGTGAAGTCTGGGATGAGGATGGAACCTATCCAACTGGATCAATCGTTTGGATGGACCCTGAATCATCGCACACGCCAAAGACGCGTGGAAAGACACTCATCCTCGTACTCTGGCCGCAAGGCGTCAAAGCTGCTTGATGCAAATTTGCCTATTCAAGCATCAATAGCCGATGCACCCGATTGTTCGGCTTCATCTTCAAGATGAAGAATTCCACTGGCGATGATCGGGGCTGCGAAGAGCGAGGTCATGACAAAGGCAAACACATCGAAGCCATCACCGACCATCGAACCCATCACGCCCAAGGTTAAACCTGTCACAAATAATCCCCCTCCGAACAATACGCTCAGTTGGGCCTGTGATTTTCCACGTGTCCAGAAGGCGCCCCCAACCATGATGATGGTCCACGATAATCCGATACCGTATACCTGTGAAATGCCACCTTGATAAGCCTCGATTGCACCTCCATCGTCGACAAGCGATTCATTGACCGTATCGCCTAAATGTGTACCCGCAGCTTCGTCATCCGTTAGCACTGGTAGAAGATCAGCACTCATCCCAAGGGTGTGGACCAAAGCGAATACAAGTAGCCATATTTTTGGTTGAAAAATACGCTTTGCATCCATGCTCAGACCTCTGCCATAGGTGCTTCATTCATGTGCAAGTAACCAGCAGCGAGTAGACCGCCCAGGAACAAGAATGGTGGAACTAACCAAGTAACGCCTGGCATTTCATAGCCTGTTGATGGTAGAACAACAAACATAGCAAGGAAGAAGGCCATGATGACGCCTGCATTGACCATCGCAAATTTGGCTTGGGTTGTTCCATCGAGCACGAAGGCACAAACGAGACCCATCGCTCCAAATCCACACATGAAGAGGCCGAAGAGCGTCTCCATCGCTTTGCTTTGTTCAGTTACGCCGTCCTTACCCCAGGCGCTTTCAGCCCAAGTTTCAGCGTTGATCATATTTTCAATTCCACCAATCAGGGCCACAGCGCCACAAATGATGTACCATATTTTCGGTTGAAAGATTTTTTTTGCATCCAAGATTATCACTTCTTGGAGGAAACTCAACATCAAAGGATATAATGATTGCACTATAAATTGGAGTCAATCGTCCATTTCCTCAAGGTCGTATTCTCCGCTAATGAGCATTCCATCAAAGAGGAACGGCCCTGCTGGTACAACTGCCGCAATGAATCCATGAATCAATGCAGTCATGTTCCAATGGCGTCCAACGCCGATGAACAACAACCCAATGAACGCAACAAACAAGCCTCCATGAATTGCACCAACGAGTGAAACCAATTCAGGATCACCACCAATGTACTTGACCGGCATAGCCACTGCAAACAGGAAGAGGGCAGAGAATCCCTCCAGATAACTGACAAATGAGACGATTTGCTTCATGCTTCAACTTCCACCATGGGCCGACTTGAGCCGCAAGATGGACACATTTGCTCATCGCTATCAAGATAGTCATGTTTGCAGGCTGGGCAGACTTGTGCTAAGACCATCTTACCCATTGCCTCTACAGCTTCACCTTGCAATGAAAGATAACCGCTTGCAACATTACCGACAGTGTATCGTCCAGCCCCTCCGAGTCGCACCAACAAATCAGGAGGTAGTGTAACTGTTCCCGTTTCATCAATAATCAGTTCTCGATCTTTGCTCAAATCCTCAACGTCGATCGATTCTCCGTGTTCGGCAACGAAACGACCGTCACGCAATTCGAGAGAACGGTTTGCAAACGATGCTACTTCTTTCGAGTGTGTTACGATCAAGAACGAAACACCATCGTTTTCATGCAAGTCTTTGAACAAGGCTAACACCTCTCTACTGGTAACAGGATCCAATGCACCTGTTGGTTCGTCAGCAAGAATCAATCGGGGTCGAGTGATAAGAGCACGAGCAATCGCTACACGTTGTTGCTCACCACCGCTCAACATCGAAGGAAGGGCTCGTGTTCGGTGAGCCATTCCCAATCGATCGAGCATTGCATCTGCCTGAGCCAATGCTTTCTTCGACGAGACTCCTTGGTGGCGAAGAGGTTGCGCAACATTGTCTCGAGCATTCAAATCAGGCAGCAGATTTCCTTCTTGGAAAATGAATGAAACGGTTTTTTGCCGAAGTTCAACCAGTTCCTGTCCTTTCAAACGAGTCATGTTCTTTCCTGCAAGACTGACTGAGCCTGCACTTGGCTTCATCAATCCACCAAGACATTTCATGAGTGTCGATTTACCGGATCCAGAAGGACCAACAACTGCGATTGCTTCACCCGCTTTCATGTTGATGTGTAGGCCTCTTAATGCAACGACGTTTCCATCCTCAGCTTTTGATTCGTAAACGTGGTATAATCCATCGGATTCTAGAATTGTTTCACTCATCTTCATTCCCCCTTCAGTACGCTTGCAAGGTCTGCTGTTAGCGCTTTACGAGTGGTGACCAACAAGGCGACAACAACCGCTGCGAACACGGCGAGTGAAACCAGAATGATCTGCGACCATGGATAGACCAGCGTTCGTTGTATCGTCGTCGAAGAACCTCCAAAGATTTGGAAGATGAAACCAAAGATATCGAAGAATCCATTGAACGATAGTGCAAGTCCTGCTCCGAGAACGATTCCAAGCGCCATGGAAACAACAACAATGGAAAGAATCTCAAACAGTACAAGCCGAATAATTTGATTTGGTGAAGCACCAATCGCCTGCAATACTGCCAACTCTTTCTGGCGTTGACTCAACACCAACGAAAGGAACACGAAACTCGATGCAACCGCTGCAACACTTGCAACAACGAATTGGAGGGAGAGTAAACCAGGCGTTCCGAAGATCAGTCCACCATTACGCTCAACCTCCTTATGTTTACTGGACCAATCAAGGACACCAGATACACGAGCATCTGCTTTGATTTGAGAAGCAAGGGATTCGAGAGCGTCTCCGGAAAGTCCGTCAACACGAACAATCCATGTTTTCGATGTGAAATTATCTGCGAAATCATTACCAACAAGACTGCGCCATGAATCCTCTCCAATGATCAAAGCAGAATTAATCGTAGTCGCCCCTACACCGGGAATGTATTCATGAACGCCCATATAGTACATTGAGGTCGTATATGGTGTAACGATAAGCTCAACACGAGTGTCGGCAAAGAAGAGGTCAGCAGCGAGCGGAGGAGGAATATCGCTCGGACCACCGGCACAACCGGAAACATCGCTGTTCGTTCCATCAGGACATGTTGTATTCGACAAGGTTGATGATGACAAATCGAAGAATCCGAACGCCCCTTCAAGATTCGCGTCAGTGAAATCAGTACCCTCCATTGAACCTCCCATGAAATTCACAATAATTGCATTCTCTAGATTTGCACCGGTCAAATCAGCATCGCTCAGATTTACATCAAGAAGAATCGACTCGCTCATGTTCAGGTTTGAAAGATCTGCACGTGCGAGATTGGTGTTGGATAGATCCACTCGCCCGAGATCTCGCTCATCCAAATCTTGACCGGAAAGATCGAGTCCGCCCCAGTCTGCATCCATCAGAAGTGTATAGGAGACAAACAGTGCTAATGGGTCCGATTCATTAGAACCACCAGATGTGAAATTGAATTCGATTTGTTCCCAAACAAAGGTAATATCTCGAGATTTCTCATCTCCTGGTTTCAACAAGACGTCATCGAGTCTATTTTCGTCACCGCCTCGATCCGAACCGGGCAAATCGAGCGAATATGCAGAATCTTGTCCAGCACTAAACCCGTTGTTTGAATAGCCCTTCATTGCAGAATCGATGTTCGTTCCTGGAATTGATTGTTCACTCCAACGCAACACGTCTTCGTTACCATCGAACAGAACAAACGTTTGCAGGCTATCTCCACCTTGTTCATCTGCGAGCGTGAGTTCAGGCACTCCTGTTGCAACAGGTCCAATATCACCATCTGTAAACTCATTAACAAGAGATAACAGAGCTGACGAATTGATGGCTTGTTCCGTTGAAATCTGAAGATCTGAACCAACTGTGGCATCTGCTGTCTTCTCGTCGACCAGAGTCCCTGTGTATCCTTGAACTGCTGCTAAGGTGACGATTGAGAGCGTGAGAAGCATAATGACTGCTAATCGATTAACAGACTCGGCCGATCCTGAACCCTTCAATCCTCTCTTGACATCCTTGAGCAGTGGTGAGCGTCCAAACAAGAGTTGCATGATTTGTGGACCTTTCGCACCGATTCTTCCGAGGAGGAGCGCTCCTCCAATCCAAAGTGCGAATGGACCAATAATTCCAATCAGCCCTTCAATAAAGAAGTTCGAAACAATTCCGTCTTCACTACCGTTCATCTCAAGCCACGTATCGATTACGGCTAGCATACCAAAGAGGAACGCAGACCAGTGTAGCCATCGCTTTGGTTCTGCCTTTGCAGTTGTTCGACGAACACCCTCTTCGATTTCAAGTTCAATAAATTCACGTGCACGACTACGCCCAAAGAGCATAGCAAGCCCAAGTGTTGCAATAGCTGTAAACAAAGTTGAGCCGATGCCCAACGTTGGATTGACATCAAAATCACCCGTCCTAAACTCCATGAATCCTACGGCAGAAAGAACGATTGGGACTGCCATGAGAGCGAGAATGTACCCAATAAGCCAAGCCACGGAAGACATAACGAACAGTTCGAGCAGAACCATGCCTTGCAGATTCTTTCCATCCGCTCCAATCACCCGATGTATGCTGACTTCTCGACGCCGTTGTTCAAGCGAAAGGACCAATCCGTAGATCAATACGGCGAGAGATAGGAATACGATTGGAATCATGATGATGTAATCGAAGATTTGGATCAATCCAAGGAAGATATTGAGGAACAGAATGGTTCCTGAAACGATATCGGTGTAATACAATTCAACACCAGCATCGGTGTAATTGCCATCTTGGACTTCTGTACCAAGATTTTCCAGCCATTCAGCAGCATCTGCAGTTGAAGTGGTCGGCAATTGACCACGATCGATGGTCACGCCGAGGTACATGTGATCGTAGTTGATCAACGTCTCACGCTGAGGTTCCTCAAGAACCTCCCATGTTGTGAAAATTGGATTGAAAGGAAGTGTTGGATTACCAAAGTCCCAGGGCTCATAGATGCCCATAACGGTTAGATTTTCAACAGTCATCCACATTCTACAGTAGATCATTTCGTTGTTTTCTGGAGTGATTTCCCCAGCACAATTGTCCTCAGTAACACTCGCTTCGAGGAGAGTTGATTCATCCACAACATAAGCGAAGGTGAGCTCGTCGAGAACATCGCCAACTTTTGCTTGTGCTTCACTTGCAACGGTTGATGGGAGGATGATTCCGCGGTTGGAACTCATGTTTTCTGGTGTTGGCCATTCACCCAGACCGGCAATGATGTTCTCGCCGAGTCGGTCGGCCAGTTCTCCATCAAATGCTTCTGGACCAAGGAACCGGATTGCACGCTTGTCAGAAATTGGTGGACCTGCATCTTGTGCTTCGGGATAATCAAAATTCATCGGGTCCCAAAGTGGGTTCTCATTGTCTGAAATCGCTCGCATTTCAAGCGGTTGAGCAACAACGAATTCGATGTTGAAAAAGCCCCCACTATGGATTCCTTGACGGCCAAGAACGAGAGTACAATCATTGAACTCGGAAAACTCGTCCAACAATTCATCACAAACCTGTGTCATCGTAGTCGTATTGTTTGACCATCCTGATGCGTTCTCAACCGGTGTTCGAGCAAACTCAATCTTTGCATCAAACGGTTCGGAATCAAGCCGATCTTCAAAGAACAGTTGCGATAGCCCAACGCCGTACGCTAATACGGTGGTGATGACGAGAGATGCAAGGAAAACACCTGCGATAACAGCCATACCGCGCTCTTTACCTCGCCAAGCACTCTGTCCTGCAAGGCGCAAACGACTTGGTAATTCCATCAACGAATGTTGGTACCGGCGAATTCGAGAACGACCGCTACCGAAATCGCTGTCCTTCAATTCAATTGAATCGTCGTTCATTCTTCTTCACCTTCCTCATCAAGACCCCAGGCAGAACGTATGTCGGATGCTTCGGTTTTCCCATCGTTGAGAAGAAGCATTCGATCAGCATTCGATGCGAGATCAGGATCGTGAGTCACCATAAGAATAGAAATTGGATTTTCTTCGTCATGGCAGAGTTCTTTGAACAATTTCATAACTTCTTTTCCACTTGCAATGTCAAGGTTCCCAGTGGGCTCATCAGCAAGCAAAACTGGGCGATTTCCTGCGATTGCACGAGCGATTGCTACGCGCTGTTGTTGTCCACCAGATAGTTGGTCAGGGATGAAGTTGAGTCGGTCACCTAGTCCGACCTTTTGCAAAGCATCTTCAGCAGCGGCAACTGCTTCTTCGGAAGGGACTCCTGATAATTCGAGTGCTATTGCAACGTTGTCGACCGCAGAGAGGTTGTCGAGAAGGTGGAAATCTTGGAAAATCCAACCCACCTTGTTTCGACGAACATCGACAACGCTTGAAGGACCTTTTTGGCCGTAGGTTCGTTCGTCGAGGGTTATGCTGCCTCCATCACCTGCAAGCAATCCTCCTATGATATTGAGAAGGGTAGACTTTCCAGAGCCAGATGGACCCATAAGAGCAACCATCTCGCCTTTCTTGACGTTCATGTTGACGCCTTTCAGAACATCCAATGTACCAAAACTCTTGGTCAAACCATTGACTTCAAGCATCTGAAAAACTCCAAATATTCTGCATGCAGTTATAATCGCGACGTTATTTCTTTACAATGGTTTGTATGCCATGACTCTACATTTTATTCCGACGCTTTGAAAAAAGGCAAGCCTCAGGAATTGCTATGAGCGGAAAGACTGCACTCATCACTGGCATCACTGGACAAGATGGCTCCTATCTTGCTGAATTGCTCCTAGAAAAGGGATACACTGTCTATGGATTGGTCCGTCGAGTATCGCAACCAAGCCTTGGACGTAACCTCATTAACCACTTGATGAGCAACGATAACTTTCACCTCCTCAATGGTGATTTGGCCGATCAAAATTCCATCGACAATGCCGTTCACCAGGTCAAGCCAGATGAATTCTACAATCTCGGTGCCATGTCCTTTGTTCCAGAATCATGGCGCTCACCAATGATGACCGCTGACATTACTGGACTCGGTGCACTACGCTGTCTCGAAGCTGTCCGAAAGCACGCACCAGAATGCCGATTTTACCAGGCAGGATCGAGCGAACAATACGGAAAGGTACGTGAAGTCCCACAATCCGAACAAACTCCCTTCCATCCACGTTCACCATATGGGTGTGCGAAAGTCATGGCGTTCGAAATCACTCGAAACTACCGAGAATCGTACAACATGTTCGCATGCACTGGAATCCTTTTCAACCACGAAAGCCCACGACGAGGCCTTGAATTCGTCACACGAAAGGTGACCATGATGGCTGCTCGAATCAAGCATGGCTTCGATGAATGCCTCCACATCGGTAACGTTGATGCCAAACGTGACTGGGGATTCGCTGGCGATTATGTCGAAATGCAATGGAAGATGTTGCAACAAGATGAGCCTGATGATTACGTTATTGCAACCGGTCGAACGCACAGCATCCGCGATATGATTTCCCTTTCTTTCTCGCACATCGGCCTTGAACTAACGTGGTCAGGAGAAGGTGTAGATACGATTGCAACCGATCAAAACGGTGTTGTTCGTGTACGAACAAACCCCCGATTCTTCCGACCTGCTGAAGTCGACCTACTCATTGGAGACCCTGCATATGCAAAAGAGAAATTAGGCTGGGAAACAAAAACAACATTTGAGCAACTCATTCAGATGATGGTAGAATCTGACCTTGCAATCGTCCAAGAGGCAGTTGATGGAGGCTATGCTCCACCAACACCGCCTGAGTGATCGGCTGATTTTTGCATAAGCCGGTTGAACAACGGCGGGATGAGTGCAATCCAGAACATTTGGTAGTAGCCTCCCGGTAGTTGTGGAGATTCATCGTAAGGACGCAGTTTCTCATACGGCGTGCTTGACCGAAGATGGTGCGCTGCATGCAATGGTAAATTCATCAGCGTGTAACGCGACCAACGGGTTCTGCTTTCCCATGCATGTCCTGCATTTGGCCTCTCATCTTCACCACGTTCAAGGCCGTGATGCTGGATGAAATTCACGAATTCTAGAAGGTAAATTGCGACGACGGCTTGACCAACAAATGCAATGAGATATGGCGTACCCCAAAACGCAAGCGATACAAGCAATGCAGCTTCGAGAATCAATGAGATCGTTGTATCTTTTTTCCGAATGCGGTAGGCATTGCGGAGTTGTCTCGGAACAGTTCGAACCAGATGCCCGTATACACTTCTTCCCCAAGGGGAGCTTGTTGGATCAACCTTGCGAGCCCAATGCTTGTGGTGGGTATGATTGTGTTCAACCGTAAAATGGAGATACAACACACACATCAAATCAAGACGGCCGAGCCACCAACTTCCAGAACGTGGTCGACGATGCCCCAATTCGTGGGCTGCAACAACACCAGCCGCGCCGGTTGCCAATCCTGCTGAAAGTGCTGGAACGATGATTGAGATTGAACCAAGGCCTGCCCATACTCGATACAGCAAGCAAAGGACAATCACAGGAACAAGAATTCCGTGAAGATGGACGATGATGTTATGGCCATTTCCTTCTTGTTCGACGTCATGGATGGTGGATGACCCCCCAAGTGAATCGAGAAACGGATACAAGCCCAAAAGGAGGACGATTGGTGTAATCATCCACCAGCCACCCATAAGCAATGTAACGGCTGCTGACAGAGGTGTTAGCAGTCCTATGAGATGGGGGGCCCACTTACTCATGCTCTAACCTGTAACTCATAATTCAAATGCGTTGCCTTCAACTCATGGACCCAAATTCACATCCCAAAATGAAAGAAAGCAGCATAAAAAATGAGCAACAAGGCTTAATCTCTTGAGACCTTAGGCACATCATGAATCCACAGCGAGCAATGCTCCTTGCATTTCTGATGCTAACCTTCTCGCTTTCAGGTTGTTTTGGTGAATCCGAGGTTGAGGAAGAAATCACATCATCTGATGTATGGACCTTTGAACGGCCTGAACGTACATG
>Ga0213865_10002923_pt1 | contig 10633 bp, 13 predicted proteins | sample PICome_6_FD_160100 | JGI IMG/M metagenome (GOLD analysis project Ga0213865, IMG submission 160100) | Coastal seawater microbial communities near Pivers Island, North Carolina, United States - PICO282 | ecosystem: Environmental > Aquatic > Marine > Coastal | place: USA: North Carolina... | reverse complement strand
TTTTTTAATTATTTAAGCAAAAACCATAAGAAAAATACCATAGCTAAATAAAAAACCTTTTAATTTCTATGAAAATTCATAAATCTTTATCCATTTAACAAAAGAATAATTATTAGATTTAAAAATTTGTTCATAATTGTAGTTTTAATGAAAAATAAACCTTAATAATTCTATAAATGTTAATTATTTATGGTTTTTAGTAGTTTTAAATACTATTTATTGAGAACACATCCCTCTTTAGAAATTTTTTATACTTAATTATTACAACAAAATATTTTTTTATTTCCTTTAATATCAGAAAATAAATAATAATAATTAATAATTAATATAGTAAAAACAATATTTTATATTAAAAATTTAATTATAATTTTAATTAATATTAAAAATTTATTACAATTTAAAATTTTATCATTAATATTTCTAATGGATAAGGAGTGATAGGAATGGTAAGTAAATTCATAATTGCTGCATATATGAGTATTCTAGGTACAGATAATGTTCATATTTGGACTAATAAGTTTGAAAATTTGGATAAATGTGATCTTCATAAAACAAGATATTTTGATGATATATTCACATTCATTGAAAATGAGTACTACTTAATGCCTCGAAAAATAGAATGTATTGAAGTGAATGATCAGATTGATGAATATTTAAAACAAATAGATCGTATGAATCAAAAAGTTGTTGGGATATAAAAAAATTTAAAAGTTACTTGCCTTAGCGTACTTTTTTCGTTCATTTGGGTCTAAATATTTTTTTCTTAATCTCAAATTTAACGGAGTAACTTCTAGCAATTCATCGGAATTAATATAAGTCATCATCTCCTCTAATGACATTATTCTAGGAGTTACTAGCGTGACAGCCTCATCGGTCCCAGAAGCCCTGACATTAGTTAATTGTTTTCCTTTTAAAACATTAATCTCTAAATCATTATCACGACTATGTTCGCCTACAACCATACCTTGATAGACAGGAGTTTGGTGTTTGATAAACATAACTCCCCTATCTTGCAGCTTCCAAATTGCGTAAGCAATAGCTTTACCATCTCCTGTAGATATAAGAGCCCCTGCTCTTCTTTCTGAAATTTCACCTTTGAATGGCTTGTAAGAGTGAAAAACCCTATTTATTACCCCAGTTCCTCTTGTGTCAGTTAAAAATTTACTTTGGTAACCTATCAAACCTCTAGAGGGTGCAACGAACAACAACCTAGTCTTATCAACGCCAGCCTGTCTCATATCTAACATTTCAGCTTTTCTTTGATTCATCCCATCAATAACAATACTTGAAAATTCTTCATCAACATCAATTGTAACCTCTTCGTAAGGCTCACATTTGACCCCATCAATTTCTTTATAGACAACTTTAGGCCTAGATAATGTCAATTCGAAACCATCTCTTCTCATAGTTTCAATCAAAACACCTAATTGAAGTTCACCTCTTCCACCTATTTCAAAAGAGTCTTTATTCTCATTTTCTGAAAATGTAATTGCTACATTGGTTTCAGCTTCTGCCATTAAACGATTTCTTATAAGAGTTGAGGTTACTTTTTTACCCTCAGTTCCAGCTAATGGTGAGTCGTTAACCATAATATTAATTGACATTGTTGGTGGGTCAATAGGTGTTGATTTTATTGGTATTTTCACTTCGGAAGAACATATGGTATCTGCTACTGAAGTAATAGATAAGCCAGCAATACATACAATATCCCCTGTATTAACTTCATTGACAGGGATTTTTTTCATGCCTTCAAATTTTAATAACTTTGTCAGTCTCCCTGTTTCTACTACTTTTCCAGAAAGATTTAATGCATGGACACTATCATTTATTTTAGCTGAACCTTGCTCTACCCTACCAATTAAACACCTTCCTAAATAGGGGTCTGAGTCTAAAAGTGTAGCAAGCATAGCAAAGGGTTTAGTATTATCCACATCAGGAGATGGAACATGTGCAATAACTTGATCGAGAAGTGGAGTAAGATTAACTCTTTCATTATCAAGATCTGTCACGCACCAACCACTTCTTCCAGAAGCGTATAAAACAGGAAAGTCTAATTGATCAGAATTGGCATCAAGAGAAACAAATAAATCAAAAACTTCGTTTAAAACATCGTCAGGCCTAGCATCAGACTTGTCAATTTTATTAATAACAACAATTGGACGTAAACCTTGACTTAGCGCCTTTCCAAGAACAAATTTTGTTTGTGGCATTGGCCCCTCTGATGAATCAATAAGTAAAATTACCCCATCAACCATCGATAAAACTCGCTCAACCTCACCGCCAAAATCAGCATGGCCAGGTGTATCAATGATATTAATTCTCGTGTCGTTATAAATAATAGAAGTTGGTTTTGCTAAAATGGTAATGCCTCTTTCTTTTTCCAAATCATTGGAGTCCATTACTCTTTCATTTACCTCTTGGTTATCACGAAAAATACCACATTGTTTTAAAAGATTATCAATAAGGGTAGTTTTGCCGTGATCAACGTGAGCAATTATAGCAAGATTCTTAATTGTATTCATTTAGGATACGTGTCTTATAGAGCATAATTATTGATTTAAAAGTTTATTTTTAGCTTCAGTAATCAAATTAGAAAGATAATTATTGCCGTCCTTATCTGGATGAAATTTTTTCATCAAATTGTAATATGCTTTTTTGATTTCCTCGTCAGTTACTCCCTTTTTTAAACCTAATATCGATAAAGCTTCTTCTTCTGTCATAGATCCTGAATTATTCTTAGATTGGTAACCCTGAAAAGATTGATTAACCAAAACATTCAAAATGTTATACCCCTTAATATCACTAGATTTTAACTCATTTAAAAGTTCCTCAACTTGATTTTTAGATAATTGGGTTAAATTTTTACCTTTAAATTTACCGTCAATAATCTCAATATTCGCATTTCTATTTTGAATATTAATTTCAATTTTTAGATACTTTGTTTGGATTTTTGGTTTTAATTTACTTCCAAACGAAGATCTAGAAAACAAATTGATCAGACTCAATAAGGATGAAATTCTACGAAAGAATAATAATGCAGGTGCTAATGCGACTGGTAAAAAATTAAGTTTACCTGAAAAGATTAAAGCTAGACCGATAGCTATAATAAAGAAAATTATGAAATATTTTTTATATTTATTCGATATGCTATTTCCAAAAAAAAAGTAAGCACAAAAGGCTATAATAGAAAAAAAAATTAAAATTTTTATCATTTAAGATTAATTTTTAATTGTTTAATTCTTTGCTCCCTGCCACAACTAAATTTATAATAATTATATCTTACGGGATTTTTTTTGTAGTAATCTTGATGATAATCTTCAGCTAAATAAAAGTTTTTAAAAGGCAAAACTAACGTTTGAACCTTTTGATCATGATTATTTTCAATTTTTGAAATAAAGTTATCAATAACAATTTTTAAAGTTTCGTCGTTGGTAAAAAACGCACTTTTGTATGAATGTCCACGGTCGCAAAACTGACCACCATCATCAAAAGGATCAATATTCAGAAAAAGTAATTTTACTAATTGCTCATCTTTAATTAATGAGCTGTCATATTTTATTTCTACAGCCTCGATGTGGCCGGTATTACCCAAAACAACTTCTTGATAAGTAGGATTTTCTACATACCCTCCCGAATAACCAGAATGTACACTGATAACTCCCTCAACTTTTTCATAAACTTCTTCCACACACCAAAAACAACCACCAGCCACATACATGCTTTTTATTGATGCGTGAGATGTGGAAAGTGTGAGAAAAAAGAAAAAAAAGATTAAATACTTCATACTTGCTTTATGAATTCTTCTCTTAAATGAAGTGATATCTGACCTGGTACACCGTTAGATATTCTATGTTTATCAACTTTTACAATGGGCATAACAAAATTAGTAGCACTTGTCATAAATACTTCATCGGCGCTCAAAAGGCTTTTAATAGAAAATTTATTTTCTTCAAATTTCAATTTGGCTCTCTTAATAATACTAATCAACTTATGACGAGTGCACCCTTTGAGAATTCGGTAGCCGAGGGGGTGAGTGATACATTTATCTTTTTTGATAATCCAAATACTTGAAGAGTTACCTTCTGTTATAAAATTATTTGAATCATAAAGTATTGCTTCATGATTTTTTTTATCTTTTGCATAATTAGCTGCTAATGAGTTACCTAATAGGGAAATGCTTTTAATATCTGAACGAAGCCATCTAATATCAGGATAAAGAGATGTAGTCACACCTTTTTTTGCTAAATTGCTTATCTTTTGAAAATCTTTAGGGATGCTGTAAATAATAATATTGGGTTTTAAATTATTTGGATATTTATGATCTCTAGGGTGCTGGTTACCTCTTGTAATTTGAAGATAAATAATTCCATTACTTAAATGATTTACCCTTTTTATTTTTTCAGAAATTTTTTTAATTTGGTCAATCTTAAGATTTATTTTGATGTTTAATTTTTTTAGTGACGTCATAAGTCTGCTTAAATGAAGATTGATATCAACAAATTTATTCTCATAAACGGCAATTACTTCATAGACACCATCTGAAAATTGAAAACCTCTATCGGTTATACTTACTTTAGACTTCAAAAGACTTTGATAAGTTCCATTAATATAACAAGTTGTCATGTGAGTTTCTTTTTTAATATACTATTATCATGAATCTAAAAAGACGAGATTTTATTAAGAAATTTTCTTGCGCTTGCTGCGCTCCCCTTTTTTTATCTTCATGCGCTGAGGTCGCCATTACTAATCGAAGACAACTCTCCTTTGTTTCAGAAAAATCAATTAACAAGCAAGCAAAACAGGCCTATGAGTCCATAAAACAAACTGAAAATATAGTTAAAACTGGTAGTAAAGCAGAAATGCTACATGAGGTAGGTAAAAAAGTAACTACTTCGGTAGAAAACTACTTTAATCAAATGGGTCAATTCGAAACCCTTAAAGACTATGAATGGGAATATATACTTATTGAAGAGCCAGAAACTCTTAACGCTTGGTGTATGCCGGGTGGTAAAATTGCATTTTATACTGGCATTCTCGATATCACGGAAAATGAGGACGGGATGGCATCAGTTATGGGTCATGAAATAGCTCATGCTGTTGCAAAACATAGCCTTGAAAGAGCAAGTCAATCCCTAGCTTTAAAAGTGGGAACAACTATTTTGGACATTGCCCTGGAAGGAGCCCTATCAAGTAGTTCTGCTGATGATTACCTAGTAAATTTAGGTCTCACCCTACCCTTTAATAGACTTCAAGAGTCTGAGGCAGATTATTTAGGTTTATCTTTTATGACAATGGCAAAGTACGACAATAACGAGGCATATAGAGTCTGGGAGAGAATGCAAAAGGCTCAAGAAGGTAAAACCCCACCTGAATTCCTATCTACTCATCCCTCACCTAAAAATCGTATAGAAAAGATTAAAAATTGGATACCTGAGGTAAATTTACGCTTCTCTTAATTTAAACAGTTAATTTATTTTAATTATGCTAATATTCATATAATGCCTGTTACTAAGAAAAAAACTGTAAAAAAGAAATCTTCTAATATAAATAAAAACAGTGAAATCAAATCTTTAGAGAAGAAAATTGATATTCTTTATAATAGACTAGATGCGCACATTAATAAAATTGATAACGTCTATGCAAGGTTAGAGTCAAATTTCTCTGGAATAGAAAAATTACTTTCGTTTTTCAGACTCAAAAAATAGTTACCCTGCATCGGCAAATAACTCAATATTTGAACCATTCAATAATCTAGTAAATTCAGTTGTAAACCATCTTTTGACATCACTAAGGGTTAAAATTATTGGATTTCGTTGATGAATATGTTCGATATTTAAGGCGCTGTGTTTTGTCAAAATAGAGAAGGAAAGTTTCTCGTTAAAAATTGAATAAATACCGGCAAAAAAACATAAACTTTGATTTGTATAAACTTTGTATTTTTCTTTATTTGATCCACTTGTTTTCCACTCAAAATAGCAGTTAAAGGGTATTAAGCATCTAGAGTTTTGAATTAAATTTTGACTAAAAGATTTTTCAAAAACTGTTTCTGATCTAACATTGAATAATAATTTTCCTTTAGGTAACCAATCATATTCAAAACCCCATTTAGCAAATTCAAAAATATACTGATCTTGTCTTTTAAAAATTATGGGATTAAAAGTTGATGGAGCAATATCTAAGTTTATAAAATCAAAAACTTTTGGATATTTCTCTATAGTTTCTTTTTTAAAAACAGTCTTTGCATTTGATAAATCAAGCGAATATCTCCCACACACAAAATTATATTTTTCTAAAATTTAAATAATTTGAAATATCAAAATCACTATGCCCTCTTCTTAAATTAAGAAAATTCATGTAACTGTCTCTAATCTTGATACCTAACTCATTATCTGCATAGTCATCTATAACGGAATTGACATTCTTGCTAGCTTGAACAACTATATCTTCAGGAACTTTTTTAAATTTAACATCCAAAGATTTTAATTTCTCAATTGCTTTGACCTCTTTAAACATAAAGTCAGATAACATTTCTTGATTTTCAGATTGACAAGCATACTCAATTACATCTTTTGTATAGGTGTCGAATGAATTCCATCTATCTAGGTTCATACCCATAGATATAGAAACAGTAGGTTTTTTAAAATCAGGATAGTAACAATAATCAGCGACTTTATAAAATCCAAAGGCTAAATCCATTACAGGATTAGACCAATCAGATGCATCTATAGCACCACTCGCAAGAGCCTGGAGTATCTCTCCTCCGGGTATATTAATTGGAGTCGCGCCCATGGTTTTTAATAGATCTCCACCAAAACCTGGACTTCTTATTTTTATTTTAGAGAGGTCGCTCACACTATTAATTTCTTTTTTAAACCAACCAAATAATGTAGCCCCTGTATTTCCCACCAAAAAATGTTTTAGTTTGAAGTCAGATCCTAACTCATCCCATAATTCCTGACCGTCAGATTGATAAATCCATGAATTAAATTCTTCTGCAGTCATTCCAAAAGGAACGGATGCAAAAAATGGATATGCCCTACTCTTTCCACCCCAATAAAACTCGGCAGAATGATATAAATCTGCTGTGTCTGAAGAGACTGCATCAAACACCCCAAATGGGGGTACTAATTCTCCCGCTGAGTAAACCTTCACTTTAATCTGATTATTAGATAATTTTTCAATTCTTTGGGCAAGGCGATTTGCTCCTAATCCAATTCCAGGTAAATTTTTTGGCCATGAGGTAACCATACTAAGCTCTTTAACTGTATTGGCATTAACATTAAATGGTGCAATCGAAGCGGCACCGATGATAGGCAAAGAGGCTTTTTTAATAAAACTACGTCTGTTGATTTTTTTCTTCATATATATTAGTTATCTTATCCATCAATTATGAAATTTGAAGCTGAAAATTTTTTAAGCCATCTAGATAGTAAAAAAATTGATTATAAATTATTTGAGCATGAGGCATTTTTCACAGTCGAAGAATCCAGTAAATTAAAAACTGATCTTGATATGCAAGGAGCACATACTAAAAACTTATTTTTAAGAGATAAAAAAAGAAATTTTTTTTTAATATCTTGCCTTGATACTCAAGAAGTAGATTTAAAAGAAATTAGAAATTATATATCTGCTCAAGGAAACCTCTCATTTGGAAGCCCTGAATACCTTGATGAAAAACTTGGTGTAAAACCTGGTTCTGTCAGTCCCTACTCTTTGATCAATAATAATGAAAAGGATGTAAATTTCTTTCTAGATAAAGAAATTCTTGATTTTGATTTATGTAATTTTCACCCCTTGATAAATACAAAAACAATTCAATTAAAAACCAATGACTGCGTTGATTTTTTAAAAAGCTTAGTAAAAGTTAATATTATTAATTTTAAAACGAAAGAAATTACTAGTCTCTAAAATTTTGGTATTGAAGCGGTATCTTTAAGTCGCTTTGATCAAGTAATGTCATCATTGATTGAAGATCATCTCTTTTTTTACCAGTAATTCTTACTTCATCTCCGTTAATAGAGGCTTGTACTTTCATTTTAGAAGATTTAACCAAGGTAGTAATCTTTTTAGCATCTTCTTTTGAAATTCCATTAAGAATATCTACCATTTGTCTAATTCTATTGCCCGATGCATTTTCAGTAGATTTAACATGAATAAATTTAGGATCAATTTTACGACGAACAATATTATTTTTCAAAATCTCATTAAATTGATTTAGTTTTGTATTATCGGTTGTTTCAATAGTAATAGAGTAATCTGAACGCTCTATAGTTGAATTGGTGTTCTTAAAATCAAATCGATTATCAACTTCTCTTTTTGTATTATTGATGGCATTATCGATTTCCTGTAAATCGGGTGAAGAGACAACATCAAATGAGGGCATAATTGAATTCTACAGTATTTTTATTTATTGCAACACTATTATGTTGGGGGCCTACATGGTATGTGATTAAATTTCAACTTGGCACTGTAGACCCAATGGTCTCAGTTTTTTATCGATTTTTTTTAGCATCGCTCATAATACTTATAGTCTGTGTTGTTAAAAAACTACCATTAAAATTTTCACTTAAGGAACATTTCTACATCGCTGTGCTTGGTATTCTTTTCTTTAATATAAATTATGTAATTTTTTATATGTCCACCCAATACCTTATCAGCGGTTTTGTTGCTCTTTGCTTTTCTTCAATTTTATTTATGAATGTAATTAACAATATAATTTTTCATCAAAAACCTCCAAAACTAATGACTATCATAGGTGGAATCATTGGAACTTTTGGATTAATTGTCATCTTTTTTGATGAGATAATATCATTTGAACTCTCTAGCAAATCCAGTTATGGAATATTTTTAGGAATAATCGCTACATATTTTGCTTCACTTGGAAATTTAGTTTCTGCACATACCTCGAAAATTAATTTGAATGTGATTTCTGTAACGGGATATGGGATGCTCTATGGATCGTTAAGTTTGTTTATCTACCTTTTATTTATAGGCGCTCCTTTTTCCTATGAATTTACATTAACCTATAGTGCCTCTTTATTATATTTATCAGTATTTGGGAGCGTCTTTGGATTTAGTTTGTATTTAAGTTTAATTAAAAAGATTGGGGCCAATGAAGCTGCCTATGTAGCGATAATCATGCCTTTAATTGCTCTTGGTGTTTCAACTATTTTTGAAAATTTAGTCTGGACTATGAGTTTATTTACGGGGGCTGCGTTAATAATTTTAGGAAATTTTCTTATTTTAAAAAAATAAATTTAAATATTTATAATTCTTTTTTCTTAAACACTAAAATTAATGTTGAAAAAACAAACAATATTGCAATTGGAAGATATACATATTGTATTCCAATAATATTAGCTGTGTATCCTAAGATAGGAGGAGCTATCATGAAATCGCCATATACTGCAATTGTAATAACAGTAATACCTACTGTCGGATTAATTTTTTTAATAGAAGAAGCTAACGTATAACAAATCGGTATAACGGAAGAAACACCAAGACCAGCAATGACAAATCCAATAATAGAAAACAGAACTACTTTACTAAATAGAACAATGATTACTCCTATTAAAGAACATACAATGGATATAAATAAAAATTGTTGAATTCCAAAAACTGCTTTTAGTTGATCACCTGTTAATCTTCCTATTACCATAGCGCCATTAAATGCAATGGCAGCTAGACCTACATTAAAACCTTCTGCTTGAAGATAATCTCTCATATATAAAGCTCCCCATGAGTCTGTACCCCCTTCTAAAAAAACTGCAGTAATAGATAGCAATACTAAGATGAGAAGAATAATCGGCCATTTAAAAAATATCCCTGCAAAAGATTGTTTTTCTGCTTCGTTCTTTTTGAGCGTCATACTGCTCAATAAAATAAGAGGAAATAAAATAAAAATGTAACAAATAGAATTAATCAGAAAACTAATATCATATTCTAAAAAGACACTTGTAATAAAAGACCCACTTAAAAGTCCAATACTCCAAAAAGCATGAAATCCTGACATCATGGGTTTTGCATATTTTTTTTCTAAGTTTGTGGCTTGTAAATTTAAAACAACTTCGAAAATTCCATATGCACAACCAAATAAGAAACTGAAAAAAGCCATTTGAAGAAAAGTAGAAGCAAAAGGAACAAATAACCAAAGAAATGAAATAATACTTCCTGAAATCAAAACAATGATCTTTGATGAAAAATTTTCTATTATTTTGGGAGCTACTACCATCGTTACAATGGATCCAAGCGAAAAAATAACAAAAAGATAACTCATTCCTGAATAATCAGTGGAGATTTGATCTTTAATATCAGGAATACGAATTGTCCATAAACCAACAAAAAAAGAAATTGAAAAAAATAAAGACTTACAAGCGTAGATTTCTTTTTTTTCTATAAGCAATTATTTTAAAAGAAGACTTACCAGCCGCCATCATCCTTCATTAACTTATCTTTAATTGATTGAACATTTTTCCAATTTGCAGATTTCCAAATACCACTACCTGATACAATTAAATTATCTTTAGAAAAAACTTCACATTTTACAAAAGAAAGAGTTTTGGTTCTTTTTTCAATAATAGGTTGTGCGATGAGTTCGTCCCCTGCAGATGCGGATTGGGTGAAATGAGTTGTC
>Ga0213865_10002922_pt1 | contig 10639 bp, 8 predicted proteins | sample PICome_6_FD_160100 | JGI IMG/M metagenome (GOLD analysis project Ga0213865, IMG submission 160100) | Coastal seawater microbial communities near Pivers Island, North Carolina, United States - PICO282 | ecosystem: Environmental > Aquatic > Marine > Coastal | place: USA: North Carolina | collected... | reverse complement strand
AACTCTTCTGCTTCAGATCTAATTCTATCTAATTGATTTTTTAAATTATTTTTTTCATTAGTTTCATATGTTAAATCGATAGTTTTTATTTCTTTTTCAAATGTGTCGTTTAATTTTTTAAACTGAGTATTTGTTAAAACCGGACTATCAAGTAAATAGCTTTTTTGTTTTGTTAATTTGTCATCAAGAATATTCTCTAAATTACCAAGTCTTGTATTAAGTGACATAACTCTATTTTCTCTAAGAGAGTCTATTGGAGGATTGGTAACCTGACTAAAGTTTTGTCTAAAAAAATGAGATAATGGTCTGTACTTACTTGATAAAACTGCAATAGGTGTATCATCACCCATGGATCCAACTGCTTCTTTTGAGTCTTCAATCATTGGATGAAGAATGATTTCTAAATCCTCTATACTTAAGCCTGAAAGAAATTGTCTTTGTCTGAGCTCTTGACCTTCGTAAATATTTTTTTCTTTTAAATTTTTAAAACTTTTTGTTAATTCAATATGATTAGAGGCAAACTCTTTATAAACAGGATTTGAGGCTAAATGATCTTTTGTTTTTTTATCATTAAAATATTTCCCTTTATCCAAATCCAAAGAAATCATTTGGCCAGGACCAACCCTTCCTCTGTATTGAATATTATCTTCAGCAACATAGACCATTCCAGTTTCTGAACCAGCAAACAACATTTTATCTTTGGTAATAGTATAACGAAGTGGTCTTAAGCCATTTCTATCAGAGGCGGCAACAATCCAACGTCCATCAAAAGCAGCGACTGCCGCAGGGCCATCCCATGGCTCAATAACTGAATTCAGATAATTATACATATCTCGATGTAATTTAGATATTATTCTACTTTTTTTAGACCAGGCCTCAGGTATCAACATCATTTTAGCAATTGGGAGGTCTCTTCCTCCCCTTACCAACAATTCAAATGCCGCGTCTAATGATGCTGTGTCGGAATTATTTGCTTTAATAATTGGTTTAATGTCATCAATATTTTCAAAAAGGTTACTATCCATTCCAGCTTCGTGTGTTTTCATCCAATTAACGTTTCCCTTTAGGGTATTTATTTCTCCGTTATGAGCTATCACTCTAAATGGCTGGGCAAGCTCCCATGAAGGAAAAGTGTTTGTTGAAAACCTTTGATGAAAAATTGCAAAACGCGAAACAAATCTTTGATCTAATAAGTCTGGATAAAAATCAGCAATATTTTCAGCCAAAAACATCCCTTTATAAATGACTGATTTTGAACTTAATGAACAAATATAAAAATCATTTAACTGTTCTTTTGCGGCATTATTTTCAATTTTTTTTCTAATTGCAAAAAGCTTTCGTTCTAAATCTTGAAAATCATATTTTTTTTCACATGCAAATATAATCTGTTCAATTTCAGGTCTTGTATCATTAGCCTTTTGACCCAAAACTTTTGGATTTACAGGAACCTGTCTCCATCCAAAAATATAAAAATCATTGTTTAAAAGCTCTTGCTCAATAAGCGTTCTACATCTTTCTTGAGCTAAATAGTTGGTTCTAGGTAAAAAAACCATACCAAGGCAAATTTCTTGATCATCACTAACATCGTGACCTGTAACATTGATTTTTTCCTTAAAAAAATCTCTACTAAATTCAATATGAATTCCAGCACCATCTCCAGTTTTACCGTCAGCGTCAACCGCTCCTCTATGCCAAACTGCTTTTAATGCCTCAATACCATTGTCAACAACTTCACGCTTAGGTTTTCCTGTCATAGAAGCTACAAAACCAACACCACAAGCGTCGTGATCTTCTATTTTTAAGTTTGACGCTTCTAATCTGTTTTTATTTGATAAATAATTTTCAATAGTCACTATGCCGCCTTATTCTTTTTCTTTTGTGAGATTTCTTTTAAATATTCGCTTATTCCTACTGCTGCATCTCTTCCATCTCTAATTGCCCAAACTACTAAAGAAGCACCACGCACAATATCTCCTGCAGCAAAAACTCCTTTAATATTTGTTTTTAATGTTTTTAAGTCTGTTTTAATTGTGCCCCATTTAGTGACCTCTAAATCAGGTTCACCAAACAATTTTGGTATTTCTTCAGGCTCAAAACCAAGAGCTTCGATAACTAAATCAGCATCAAGTGATTCTTCTGCACCATCAATAATCTTTGGCGATTGTCTTCCAGATGAATCTGGTTCACCAAGTCTCATTTTATTTATTGTAACTTTTTCTACATTATCTTTTCCTTCAAACAATTTTGGACTTGATAACCAAATAAAGTTTACTCCCTCTTCTTCAGCATTAGTAACTTCTCTAGCAGATCCTGGCATATTAGCTTTATCTCTTCTATATAAACACGAAACAGATTTTGCTTTTTGTCTAACTGCAGTTCTAACACAGTCCATTGCTGTATCACCTCCACCTACAACGATAACATTTTTTCCTTCAGCATTGAGTGTTCCATTATCAAAATCTTTTACTTCATCACCTAACCCTTTTTTATTTGATGCTGTTAAAAACTTCATTGCAGGGAAAATATTTTTTAGATTTGATCCAGGAGTTTCGATTTGTCTTGCTTTATATACTCCAGTCGCAATCAAGATGGCATCATGTTTTTCTTTTAATTCTTTTAACGTAGAGTCTTTACCAACTTCAAAATTATTAATAATTTTTATATTGCTATCCTCTAAAAGTTTTGTTCTTCTTAAAACTACTGATTTATCTAATTTAAAATTTGGAATACCATAAATAAGTAACCCGCCAGCTCGATCATATCGATCGTAAATCGTAACTTGATACCCTTCTTTTCTTAACTCCATGGCAGCAGCAATACCCGCAGGTCCTGCTCCAATTATTCCGACAGATTGCTTTATTTCATTTAATGGCTTTATTGGTTCAACCCAACCATTTTCCCACGCTGTATTAGTTATAAATTTTTCTACAGCACCAATTGTTACCGTGCCATATCCTGACTGTTCTATAACACAGTTACCTTCACATAAACGATCTTGGGGGCATATACTACCGCAAACTTCTGGCATTGAATTAGTAGCTGATGAAATTTCGTAAGCATCTTTTAATCTTCCCTCTGCAGTCAATTTTAACCAATCTGGAATATTATTTTGTAAAGGACAGTGGACTTGGCAGAAAGGTGTACCGCATTGAGAACATCTGCTAGCTTGTTCCTCTGCTTTATCATTAATAAACTCTTTATAAATTTCTAAAAAGTTTTCTGTTCTTTCACCTGACCCTATTTTTTCAGGCGTCTCTCTTTTTAGATCCACAAATTTTAACATTTTTGACATGAAGCGTGGTTATTATATTATATAAATAACTATGTCATTGTATTTTAGTAAATATTTATTTACTAAATAATCCATAAAATTCAACAATAATAATGAAAATTTGAATAAAAATGATCAATTTTAACAAAAATTTAATATTATCGTGGAATAACGAAAAATTAAGATGATTTTATCAATTCTAAATATATAGCTTTAAATGCTAAATGATAATAATTGAAAATCATAGTGAGTTTATCAATTTATTTTCCTTTAATAGCTTTTGCAATAATTCAGGGAATAACCGAATGGCTACCCATTTCTTCTAGTGGAATTTTAGTTTTTTTAGAACAGCTTCTAAATCTAGAAGATAAAAATCTTAATCTTTTATTTAACATATCTGTTCATACAGGCTCTCTAATTGCAATAATATTTTATTTTAAAAAAGAAATTTTCAATATATTAAGAAATTTAAAACTTTTACAAAATATAATAATTGCAACTATTCCAGTTGTTATATTTGGTTTAATAATTAAAGTTTTAAATTTAAATATTTTCCTTCAAGATATAAAAGTTGTGGCGTTTGCTACAGTCTTTTTTTCAATTATTTTATACCTTTCAGATAAAACTAAAGTTTCGCAACACTATGAACAAAATATACCAAATAAAAATGCGTTCTATATTGGTTTAGCGCAAGTACTTGCATTAATACCTGGTACAAGTAGATCGGGCATTACTATAACATGCGCAAGATGCTTAGGATATTCTAGGACTCATGCGGCAAAGTTTTCATTTATAATATCTATACCTGTATTATTGGCGGCTACAACTTTAGGAGCAGTAGAAGTGATAATAAACCTTAACTCACAAGTTATAAGTATTTTATTGATTGGGTTTTCTTTTTCACTAATTGCTTCGCTTTTAAGTATTAAAGTCTTCTTATCTTTTGTTGAAAACAATAGCTTAACTCTATTTGTGGTTCTAAGACTTATTTTAGGAGCTGGGCTTTTATTCTATTCTTTCTCTTAAGAAGAAAATTGCCCCTCTGGTCTAAATCGATATAAATAATTTGGAATAATTTTCCTTATACCTTCAAGGTCAACTATAAGATCTTTTAAAGTTTTATTATTATTAGTGGCTATATTATCTCCAGATTCTAAAGTTTTTATTTGATCCAGAGTTAGCATAGGTTTTGGCGCTAATTGTAAAATTCTACCTTGTATTCTCCCTGCCCAGGATGGAATTGGAATAATAATATTTTTTGCTCTAATTTCGTTTGATATGATTTTAACAAGCTCTTCCAAGGTAAATATTTCATCTCCTACAAATTCAAAAGTTTCTTTTTTAATTTCTTCATCGATAATTTTTTCAATACCTTTTGCAATATCTCCAACATAAACTGGTTGAAATTTTACATTTGAATTTGCCAAAGGAATAATTGGAAACAATTTTGCTAATTTAGCAAACATATTTGTAAAATCATTTTCTCCACCTCCGTAAACTACTGAAGGTTTGATTATGGTATAATTTTCTAAATTTTCTTTAATCAACTCCTCAGCTTTAAATTTACTTTCTAGATATTTTGATTCTGTGCCACTCTTTACTCCAAGACTCGAAAAATGAATAAAATGTTTTATTGAGTTTTGTTTTTTAACTGCTTCAACTAGATTAGATACAAATTCAGTATGTATTTTTTGAAAAGTATTTTGGCTTTTTTCGTACAAAATACCAACCAAGTTGATACAGATGTTTGAGTCTTTTATAAACGTTTCTATCTGATCTTTTGAATTTATATTAACTTTGTGCAGCGCTATTTGACCTGGATCTCCACATGAAGATTTTAATTGAATAACATCCTCATCATAGGGATTACGAGTTGCAATTTTAATTTCAAAGCCTTTATTTGCTAAAATTTTAACTATAGAACTGCCGATGAAGCCAGCGCCACCAAAAAAACTAATTTTTTTTATAGGTTTCATGTATACAATCAATAATTGAATTATGAAAAATTATAAATTTTATCTATCTGATATAGACGGTGATACAAGCTTAAAAAATGCCTCAAGCATAGCAGTTGACGGTGAATTCAGTGGGTTAGACCCTAAAACTGACAGACTTCAGCTTCTTCAACTTTGTGATGGATCAGATTTTGTTCATCTGATCAAATTTGAAAGGAAATATAGCGCTCCAAACTTAAAAGAAATTTTAGAAAATAGTAATATAAAAAAAATATTTCATTTTGGTCGAGCAGATCTAGGTTTTTTAAAACAACATCTCGATATTAATGTAAAAAATATTTTTGATACAAAAATAGCCTCTAAAATTTGTAGAAAGTTTTCTCCTTATCATGGCTTAAAGGATTTATGTCGCGATCTGATAAATATTAATTTGTCAAAAGAATATCAAACATCAGACTGGGGTAAAAAAATTGAAGAATACAAAGAAGAGCAAATATCTTATGCATGCAAAGATGTACTTTATTTACATAAAATCAAATCTGAATTAGAGAAAATTTTAATTAGAGAAAATAAAAAATATTTAGCTGATAAATGTTTTGAGTTTTTAGAGACTAGAACAGATTTAGATCTTGCTGGTTTGCAAACAGATATATTTGAACATTAATATGAAATCAGAAAAACAAATTCTAAATTTTGGTAAAAAATTAATGAAAGAAGAAATAAGAGCTCTTTCTAAAGCTCAGCGGTATCTAAATATTAATTTTGCTAAAGCAGTAAATATTATTAATAGTACAAAAGGTAATATTGTTTTTTCAGGTGTAGGAAAATCAAAGCTTATATTAGAAAAAACTTGTGGGACCTTTAGTAGTTTGGGAATTTCAAGTTATGTTCTTGATGCAAGTCAGGCAAGCCATGGATCTTTAGGAAATTTGCAAAAGGGTGATACTTTGGTTGTTGCCTCAAATAGCGGCAATACCAATGAGCTTGTTACTATTTTAAAATTTGCAAAAAAATATAAAATTAAAATTATTGGAATTTCTTCAAATTCAAAATCGCATCTATATAAAAGTTCAGATATAAATATAGTTTATCCCAAAGTTAAAGAAATTGGAGATAAAAATTTTAAATTAGTGCCAACAAGTTCTACAACTGTACTAACGTCAATAGGTGATGCCCTTGCAGTCTCAGTTGCAAAACTAAGAAAATTTAAAATTAAAACATTCGGCGAAACTCATCCAAGTGGCTCTATAGGAAAATCTTTAACACCTATAAAGGATATCTTAATTACAGGGAAAAATATTCCTTTTATAAATGATCAAGCCAAATTTTCAAAAGTTCTAAAAACTATTGCCTCCAAAAGACTTGGTTGTGCTATTGTAAAAAATAAAAATTTAAAAAAAATCTCAATTGTAACCGATGGTGATACATCCAGAGCAGCTTCCAAATATAAAAACTTTACTGACATAAAAGTAAAAGATTTTATGACAAAAAATCCAAAATTTATTGATGAAATGACAATGGTACCTGACGCTTTAGGATATATGAACAAAAATAGGATAACTGTTCTTCTTGTTAAGTCTAAAGGAAAATTTAAAGGTTTAATAAATATTCATAAAATTCTTGAATTTCTCAATAAATGATAACAAAGACAAAGAAAGCAAATATTTTTTTATTCTTAATTTTAATATTAACTCTTTTTTTTTATAGCTATTACATCACTGAAAATAAAGGTTCGATTGATGTAAATAAAGACAATGACAATCAATCAGATAACACAATCAACTCTTTAAGTGGTATTACAAAATTCTCTGATGTTGAATATAGGATAAAATCAAAAAAAAATAATGATTACATTACAAAGGGGAAATTAGCATACATAAACAAAAATGAGCCAGAAATTATTCAACTTGAATTTGTTAATAGTTTTACAAAATTGAAAGATGGATCTTTTTTAAATGTCAAATCAGATAAAGCAAAATTTATTAAAAATAGCAAAAACATTAAATATTACCAAAATGTGGTGATAACTAATAAACAAGCAACTATTACTGCAGAAACAGCAAATTTTTTTTCAAGTGAGAATCTAATCAGATTAGAAGATCTAGTATACAAAGATAATAAAAATCTTATAAAAGGTGATTTTGCAAAATTAGACACGGTTACAAATAATTTAAAAATTGAAATGAAAAATAAACAAGAAAGAATCTATGGACAGCGAAAACAATAAAATAAAAAAGAAAATTAAAATTAAAGCTGAAACATCTCCTAAAAAACTAATTTTAAAAAAAACATTTTTAATTAAAAAAAATTTAGAAACACTTGTATTAAACGAAGAGGTTAAAATTAAAAAACAACAGAATAAAAAAGTTAATACTCTTAACCCAAGAGTTTCTTCGTTAAATGTTCTTCAGTTTAATTATGAAGTAAAAAAAAGCACAAATAAAATATTAACAATTTCAAAAATATCAAAGTCTTTAGGTGGAAAACCAATACTAAAAAATATTTCATTTGCACTTAAAAAAGGTGAAATCCTTGGCCTATTGGGACCTAATGGTGCCGGCAAATCTACATTATTTAATTTAATTGTTGGAAAAATATTTCCAGATCAAGGTGAAATAAAATTAAATAATGAAACAATTAATGATCTTCCAATTCACAAAAGAGCATCAAAAGGTATTAGTCTTTTAGAACAGCATAAAGGGTTATTTGGTAATATGACTGCTTATGAAAATCTTTTTGCGATATTAGAATTGCATATTGAAGATAAAAATAAAATAGAAACTAAAATATTTAAATTATTATCATATTTTGGTTTACAATATTTGGCAGATGTAAAAGCGAATAATATGTCTGGTGGTGAATATAAAAAAATTTCAACGCTGCAAAGGATTTGTAATAAAGATATTAAAGTATTGCTACTTGACGAACCAATGGCTGCACTTGATCCACTAAGTATATCATCAATAAAAAAATTCATTTTAGAATTAAGAGAAATGGGACTTTCAGTAATTATCACTGATCATAATTTCTTTGCTATCCAAGATATTTTAGATCATTGTATAATAATAAGGGATGGTAATGTTATGGTTGAGGGTCCGCCTAAAAGAATTATAAAAGATGATAAAGCAATTAAATATTACTTAGGTAGCGGTTTTAAAATTTAATTTTTTGCCTCTTCTTCTTCAATAGCAGCGTCATCTAATGATATTACATCTCCATCCTCATCTTCTGAAGAACTATCAGTATTTTCTATATCAGCAAATTCGTCTTTAACATTTGATTTATTTTGCTGCTGATTAATCTGTGGACTTTGTCCAAAAGATAATTCATCCTCGATTACGATCTCTGAATTACAATGTGGACATGATAGAGGTGATTTCTTATTTAGATCATAAAATTTTACTTCACAGTTTGTGCAAACTCTTTTTTGTCCAAATTTTTTATCGGCCATTAAAATATCTTTTTAATTGTTATTTTAGTGGGTATATATTGATCTAATAATCCAATGGCAATTAAAAAATCAAATCAATTAATACCTGAGAATAATATTAGTATTAAAGGATTAGTTGAGCTTTCAAGCGATAAATCACTTAGTATTAGAGGTATAATTTTTGCAAGTATTGCCTATGGGATCAGTAAAATTAAAATCAAAAATCCTGGTGAAGATGCTGAGACTGCAATTAAAGCAATTAAAGCTCTTGGAATTAAAGTAATAAGAAATAAAGATCTATATACAGTTTATGGTTTGGGAATTGGTTATTATAGCAAAAGAACACTTAAAATTTCATTTAATAATAGCGGAACTACATTAAGATTATTGACGCCTTTAATAGCAGGCTCAAAAGTAAACGCAAAAATTATAGGTGATAAAAGCTTAAGTAAAAGGCCCTACCGATTAGAATTTTTAAAACAGTTTTTAATGAACTTAAAGCCCACAAATGGTCAATATTTGCCGATAAAAATTAAAGGTCATGAAAACTGCATTCAATCATACGTAAAAATTGAAAAACCCTCAGCTCAAATGGTTAGTGCTGCTACTATTGCTGGAATGATAAGTTACGGCGAAACCATAATAGAGGCTCCAAAAAATGTAAGAGATCATACTTCAAGACTTTTAAAGTACCTTAACTATCCAATTAAAGTTCAAAATAAAAAAAGCAAACAGATCATTAAAGTTCAAGGAAGACGTTTTTTAAAACCTCTTCAAAACTATAATATTCCGTCCGACCCATCATCAAGTGCTTTTTTAATTGCTATCGCAATTTTAACTAGAGGCTCTGAAATTAAAATCAATAATGTTTGTCTCAATCCATTTCGAATAGGATTTATTAAGGTATTAAAAAAAATGGGAGCCAAAATAAAATTTTCAAATAAAAAAAATTATTTTGGTGAACCAGTTGGAGATATAACTGCCTCATATTCTCCAAACCTTAAAGGAATTATAATAAAACCAAATGAAGTTGCGAGTATTATTGATGAAATTCCAATTTTATTGATAGTTGCATTATTTTGTAAGTCTAAAAGTATTTTTAATAATCTTGCAGAACTAAAGTTTAAAGAGTCAGATCGACTTCGTGTTATGTATGAAAACTTAATATTATGTGGTGCTAATGTTATTAGAGTAAAGGACAACTTATTAATTAATGGTATCAATAACAGATTCTACTCTAGTGAAGTTCCAATTATCAAAGATTACTCTAAAGACCACCGTATATGCATGGCTTTCTTCTGTTTGGCTGTAGTCTCAAGAAAAAAAATACAAATTAATGACTTTGACTCGGTAAATGTAAGTTTTCCAAATTTTTTAAAAACTATTAATGATTTAAAATATAATAAAGATAAGAAAATTCTTGTCGCCGCAGATGGACCAGTAGCTTGCGGAAAAACATCAATATTAAAAAAATTAGTTAAAAAATTTGGATCAAAAAGAGCAACTTTTTTAGATAGTGGTTTGTTGTATCGCTACTTAACTTTAGTTCATCTACAAAGTAAGAAAAAAAAAATTAACGCTAATTATTTAGTTAAACATCTAAAAAAAGTCAGTATTTCAAAATTACAAAATCCTAAACTTCATTCTATAGCTGTATCAAATAAAGTATCTGAAATAGCCAAAATTAAAATTATCCGTCAACAGTTGTTACCAGTACAAAGAGATCTTATTTTTAATTGCCCTCAACAAATTGTGTTTGTTGGTGGTAGAGACATAACGTCAACTGTAATACCTAATAATTTTTCTGACATTAAACTTTATATAAATTGTGATGTTAAAATTAGAGCAAAACGAAGATATTTAGAGTTAAAAAATAAGAAAAATGAGAAAAATGTCAATTATCAAGAGATCCTAAGAGCTCTAAAAGCTAGAGATTTAGCAGATTCTACCAGAGCTATAAGCCCACTTAAAAAAACAAAAGAT
>Ga0213865_10002919_pt1 | contig 10641 bp, 10 predicted proteins | sample PICome_6_FD_160100 | JGI IMG/M metagenome (GOLD analysis project Ga0213865, IMG submission 160100) | Coastal seawater microbial communities near Pivers Island, North Carolina, United States - PICO282 | ecosystem: Environmental > Aquatic > Marine > Coastal | place: USA: North Carolina... | reverse complement strand
ATGGTAGCCTCTTAGCAGAGGGAGATATCAAAAGAATTCATGATAAATATGACAGATAATTTAAAAATAAACAAATTGATTAGCTTTTTTAACTTGATAGTAAATAATAAAAAGAAGAAAATACAATTTAGAGGATAAAATTTTTCCAATATGCCCGGGTGGTGGAATTGGTAGACACAAGGGACTTAAAATCCCTCGCCAGCAATGGCGTGCCGGTTCAAGTCCGGCTCCGGGTACCAAACATTCATAATATGAAAAAAAAATGGTTTATCACTTCATATAAAATTAATGAAATTAAAAGAGTAGAAAGAAATTTATTATATCAAAATTTTGACTTTTACCTGCCAAAAATAACGACAAAAAAGATAAATGCTAATCCTAGAGTGGAAGTGCTCTTTCCTGGCTACATTTTTGTTAATATTTCTCTTGAAAATTACTCAGCTCTTAAATATACGATGGGTATAAAGAATATTATAAAATTTGGAGATAATATTCCCTTCATCTCTAATAAAGAAATTGAAGTCATGAAATCAGCAGAGGAAACATCAAAAATAGATCCGGTAGCTTCACAAATACAAATAGGCCAAGATGTCATGATTGCAAAAGGTTCTTTTGCAGGAAGTATTGCAGAAGTTTGTTCGCTTCCATCTAAAGAGCGAGTTGGTGTCTTTCTTTATTTTCTTGGCTCTATGAGAAAAATTAATATCCCAGAAAAAAACCTTATCTTTTAGAAACAATTGACTAAAAAAACACATACTAATACAATAGTTCAACTGTTGAACGGTATTAATTAGATAAAAATTATTTTAATTATTAATCCGTGCGGTAGCTATGTAATCAAATTATTTTTAGACATAAAAAACTTCTAAAAATTAGAAATCTCATGTCAAAAGAGCAAATCTCAGAGGACCAATTAGATCTTATGCATGTCATAGAAAAAGATGGCACAGCATCTCAAAGAGTAATATCTAAAAACACAGGCTTCAGTGTAGGAAAGGTCAATTATTGCGTCAAAGCACTTATAGATATTGGTTTTATTAAAATACAAAATTTTAATAATTCAAACAATAAGTTAAATTACACATATATTTTAACCCCAAAGGGCATCAAAGAAAAAACTGCTATAACAAAGCAATTTATTATCAAAAAGAAGCAAGAATACGATAAACTTAAGTCCTATATCAATAAATAATTTTTTATGCAAGAAGCAAAGAGCAATAAACACCCCAACGATTTTGATGATGAAATAGATCTTCGAGAACTTTTTTATGCTTTATGGAAGGGAAAATGGATTATTGTTTCTTTAACAACTTTTGCATCAATTATTGGAGTTATATATAGCCTATCCTTACCCAATATATATGAATCTAAAGCTTTACTAGCTCCTGTTAATTCTTCTAGCGGTATTTCTGGAGCCCTTAGAAGTTATGGTGGTCTTGCAGGGTTTGCTGGGATCAGTCTCCCACCTGGTGGTGATGAGGGCAATTCTGCAAAAGCAATAAAAAAGATTAGCTCTCTTAGTTTCTTTGAGAACAACATACTAAAAAATATTTATCTTCCAGATCTCATGGCGCTTGAATCTTGGAACTCTGAAACAAATACAGTGTCCTATAATGAAAATGTATACGATACGATTAGCAACACTTGGATTGCAGATGATGCTGACTTAACCAAGAAAATACCAAGCCCCCAAAAAAGTTTTAAAGTATTTAAATCAAAACTAAACTTAATGATAGATAATAAGACCGGCTTTATTACTATATCTATTAAACATCAATCTCCATTTTTAGCTAAGCAATGGATAGAGATAATTGTCAATGAAATTAATAGCTTTTATAGACAAAAGGATAAATCTGAATCAGAAAAGTCTGCAAGTTATCTTAATCAACAAATTTCAATGACTAGTTTATCTGAAATTAAGCAAGTCTTAGCGCAGCTATTGCAAGAGGAAACTAAAAAGCTAACTTTAATAGAAGCCAATGAATTTTACGTTTTTGATTACATTGACCCTCCTGCAGTAATGGAACTAAAAACAGAACCTAAAAGGGCTTTAATTTGTATCATAAGTGCAATATTAGGTGGAATGCTAAGTATTGTTTTAGTTTTAATAAAGCATTTTATTTTTAAGGTAAAAGTAAATTAAGTTCTTATAATTTCATTAATTAAATTTACAACAAACTAACTCTTAATATAGGCTTATCGATTATTAGATAGCACTAGTAATAATCGATTTCCTCAGTTTATGCAAAAAATATTAATCTAAACATTAAGCGAGTCTAATAATCTTGACTAAAAGTAAAATAACAGTTGTTGGGTCTGGCTACGTTGGGATATCCCTTGCTGTGCTCTTGGCAAAGCACAATGATGTTATGGTTCTTGATATTGATGAAACAAGAGTCGATAAGATTAATAACAGACAATCCACGATTACTGATACTGAAATTGAAATACTCATGGCCGAAAATTCACTATCACTGACTGCTACATTGAATAAACAAGATGCATATAAGAATGCTAGCTTTATTATTGTGGCAACACCTACCAACTATGATTCAAACACAAATCATTTTGATACTAGTTCAGTAGATGCGGTGGTTGAAGATGCATTTAATTTAAATCTAGATGCATTAATAGTTATTAAATCAACAATTCCAGTGGGTCATACCAAATTGCTTCAAGAAAAATATGAAAGTGACCGAATTGTTTTTTCTCCCGAATTTTTAAGAGAAGGTCAAGCCCTTAAAGACAATCTCTATCCATCACGAATTATTATGGGTAGTATGTGTAGGGCGGGCAAAGAGTTTGTAAGTCTTCTAAAGCAGGGTGCTAAAAAAATAGATATTGAGACACTTTTTATTAGCTCTAGCGAAGCTGAGGCAGTAAAATTATTTGCTAACACCTTCCTCGCTATGAGAGTCTCATTTTTTAATGAGTTAGATTCTTATGCACTTGCCCATCAACTAGATACCAAAAGTATTATTGATGGAGTGTGTTTAGATGAGCGAATAGGTTATTGGTATAATAATCCCTCCTTTGGTTATGGCGGCTACTGTCTTCCCAAAGATACTAAACAGCTTTTGGCAAATTATGGGGATGTACCTCAGAAATTAATAGAGGCTATTGTTTCATCCAATGCGACTCGCAAAGATTTTATTGCAAATGAAATTATAAAGAGAAATCCAAAAGTTGTTGGTTTTTACCGGCTGATTATGAAGCAAGGCTCAGATAATTTTCGCTCGAGTGCTGTTCAAGGAATCATAAAACGTATAAACGATAAAGGCATTGAGATTATTATCTACGAACCGGCATTAAAAGAAAGCGATTTCCTTAACTTGAAAGTCATTAATGATCTAAAAGCTTTTAAACAGATGAGCGATGTTATTGCAGCCAACCGGCTAATGGACGATATTCAAGATGTAGCATACAAAGTCTATACTCGTGACTTATTTGGAAAGAATTAATATATGTTTAATCTTAATAGAGTGGTTAAAACAGTAGATGCAAGCTAAACAAATTTTAGTAACAGGTGGGGCAGGTTATATTGGATCACACGCTTGTTTAGAGTTATTAGAAAATGGATATGATGTTATCGTTATTGATAATCTATGTAATAGTTCGTTCAAATCAATCAAACGAGTTGAAAAACTGTCAGGTAAGAAAATTTCCTTCATAGAAGAAAATATTCAAAGTAAGTCAGGAATCAAAGAAGTATTTAATCAAAACAAAATTGATGCAGTAATTCATTTTGCTGGATTAAAAGCTGTTGGAGAGTCAGTCATAAAGCCAATAACTTATTATCAAAACAATGTTGCTGGTACTTTGAACTTATTGCAAATAATGCAACATAATAATGTAAAAAATATTGTCTTTAGCTCATCAGCAACAGTCTATGGACAGCCTGAAATTCTACCAATTAAGGAAGATTTCTTAACATCGGCCACAAATCCCTATGGGCGATCTAAACTTTATATAGAAAGAATGCTTAAAGATATGCATTCAGCTGATTCAAGTTGGAATATTTCTATTCTTCGATACTTCAACCCAGTTGGGGCGCATGAAAGTGGAGAGTTAGGAGAAGATCCTAATGATATTCCTAACAACCTTATGCCCTATATTTCTCAAGTAGCAGCAGGTAAGCTTCCTCACCTTTTTGTTTATGGAAATGATTATGCAACTAGAGATGGAACAGGAATAAGAGATTATATTCATGTAACGGATTTAGTTAAAGGTCACCTAAGGGCACTTAAAAGGTTAGAAGATAAGCCAGGAATCATTACACATAATTTAGGTACAGGTATTGGAATCTCTGTGCTAGAAATGGTAAGTGCATTTGAGAAAGAAAGTAATCAAAAAATAAAATTAAAAATTGTCGAACGAAGACCAGGTGACATAGCCGAATGTTTTGCAGACCCAACAAAAGCTGAACAAGAGCTTGGTTGGAAAGCAGAGCTTAATCTAGAGGCTATGTGTAAAGATACATGGAGATGGCAATCAAAAAATCCAAATGGATATAGTTAATCATTAATAAAAAAAATACTATAGTACAAAATGGTATTAAATATATGAATCCCTCTAATAACATTATCATGCTACTAAGCCGTTTATGGAGTCATATCAGTTCGCGACGACGTATGCAATTTGGGATTATATTAGTATTAATCCTTTTTGCTGCATTTGCTGAAATAATTAGTATTGGAGCTATTATCCCATTTCTAGGTATTCTGACGTCCCCAGATATTGTCTTTAATCACCCTGTTGCTCAACCATTCATCAAGTTTTTTGAACTTGGTAGACCTGAAGATTTGCTATTACCATTAACTATAATATTTGGTTGTGCCGCAATCTTTGCTGGTGGAATGCGTCTGTTTTTGCTTTGGGCAATTACTCGTTTGTCCTATGCCACTGGCGCAGATCTTAGCCTAAGCATATATAAGCGAACACTATACCAACCATATGAAGTTCATGTTGGGCGAAATAGCAGTGAGGTAATAAGCGGCATTGTAACTAAAGCTAATGGCGCTATCTCTAGCGTCATTATGCCTTCACTTACAATCATTAGTTCATCTGTTTTAATAACCATGATTATGTTTGCATTAATTGCAGTCGATCCTTTTATTGCTTTAATATCCTTTTCTACCTTTGGTTCTATGTATTTGTTAATAATTTATGTTTCTCGCCGTCAGCTCCTTAAAGACAGTCGACGTGCAGCACAAGAATCTATACAAGTCGTCAAATCGCTGCAAGAGGGGCTTGGTGGAATTCGAGATGTTTTAATAGATAATAGTCAGGATGTTTATTGCAGTATATATAGAAAATCTGATCTTGCTTTACGGCGAGCTCAAGGTAATAACACATTTATAGGACAAAGTCCTAGATTCCTAATGGAAGCTATGGGTATGTTAATGATTGCTGCGCTCGCATTTGCTTTGGGCCAACAATCAGAGGGATTGGCTAAGGCCATTCCTGTTTTAGGTGCTCTAGCTTTAGGTGCTCAGCGACTATTACCAATTTTGCAACAAGCATATGCGGGCTGGGCTCTCATGCGAGGTGGACAGGTTTCATTGGAAGATACTTTGGATTTGTTAGATCAAGACTTACCCGATTTTGTCACTCAAAAAATTAACAAGCCACTTTCTTTTGAAAAGAAAATTACTTTAAATAAGGTATCGTTTCGATACGGATTACAGATGCCTTGGGTTTTAGATTCCTGCACTTTAGAAATTGATAAAGGTAGTAGGATTGGATTTATTGGTGAAACTGGTTGTGGAAAGAGTACGCTGCTAGACATAATCATGGGATTGTTGCTACCAACAAGCGGAAATATTTCTATAGATGGAATACCTATTACGTTTAAAAATAGTCGCGCCTGGCAGAGGCATATTGCTCATGTTCCACAAGATATATTTTTAGCTGATAGCACTATCGCTGAAAATATTGCCTTTGGAATAGATAAGAGTCAAATTGATATAGATAGGGTTAAAGTTGCTGCTCGTAAAGCGCAAATTGAAGATATGATTGATAGTTGGAGCCAAGGATATAATACTAAGGTTGGAGAACGTGGTGTCAGGTTGTCAGGTGGACAGCGTCAGCGAATAGGAATTGCTCGAGCACTTTATAAGCAAACTAAAGTTATAATATTTGACGAAGCTACAAGCGCTCTTGATGCCAAAACTGAGAATGCAGTTATGAGTTCAATTGAATCTTTAAGTGATGATCTAACAGTTCTTATTATTGCTCATCGCATAACTACTTTAAAGAATTGCTCAAAGATCGTACAGCTGAGTAATGGTCGTGTTAGTCGTATTTGTAGCTACCAAGAAATGATTAATAATATTAATCCAGCTTAAGTTATTAATTTTTATAGCATAGTTTGACAGAATTGGAGAAAACTTAATATCAATACTAAGACAAAAAAAATGAGTTTATTAATTGTTGGTGCAGGTGGTCATACAAGATCATGTATTGATGTAATTCATGCCAGCAATAGATTTACAATCCAAGGTTTGATCGGATTAGATAATCAAGTAGGTCAAACTGTTTTGGGTTATGAGGTTATTGGTAGTGATAAAGATCTTGCTTTATTAAGATCAGATTGCGAATTTGCATTTATTGGGATAGGCCAAATTAAAACCGCGAGTGTTCGTCAAAATATTTTTAATAACTTGAGGGATTTAGGTTACTCATTCCCAACATTTGTTTCATCAAGAGCTTATGTTTCGCCCTTTGCAAGCCTAGGTGCTGGTACTATTGTGATGCCCGGTGGCATTATAGGTCCCGGAGCTAAAGTTGGTGAAAATTGTATTATTAATTCACAAGCTCTTGTTGAACATGATTCAGTTGTTGGAGATCATTGTCACATTTCAACAGGTGCTCGTATTAATGGAGGCGTGACCATTGATGGAGGATCATTTATTGGCAGCGGCTCGATTTTAAGAGAGGGAGTCAATGTTGGAAAAAATTCTCTTGTTGGAGCAGGTCATACGGTATTAAAAGATGTTCCTGCAAATTCTGTTGTAAGAGGTTCACCATGAAGTTAAAATCTACTCTAATTATTGCTGAAGCAGGCGTTAACCACAATGGAAGCATGGACCTTGCTTATAAGCTTATAGATGCAGCAGCTGATGCTGGTGCTGATCTTGTTAAATTCCAAACTTTTAATGCTCGAAAACTAGTTACTGAGTCCGCAGATAAGGCTAAATATCAGAAGAAAGCCACTGATGCAGATGAATCTCAATATGAAATGTTAGCTAATTTAGAGCTAAGTAAAGATATGCATAAAGATTTAATTTCTTATTGTGCTGATAGAGGTATTGGATTTTTCTCCACCGCATTTGATAATGACAGTCTTGATATGTTGATCGATTTAGGGTTAGACCTAATAAAAATACCCTCTGGTGAAATTACTAATTTATTTTTTTTGCGTCATGCGGGGTCTATGAGGAAGCCAGTTATTTTATCAACAGGCATGTCAAATTTAGGAGAGGTTGAGCATGCAATTAATGTTCTAACAGGTGAAGGCACGCCTCGTGAGAATATTTGTGTTATGCATTGTAATACCGAATATCCCACTCCTATGGAAGATGTAAATCTACAAGCTATGCTTGGAATAAAACAGGCGCTACAAGTTAATATTGGTTATTCAGATCATACCCAAGGGATTACGATCCCAATTGCAGCTGTTGCATTAGGAGCAACAGTTATTGAAAAGCATCTAACGATAGATCGTGGTCTTCCTGGCCCAGATCATTTGGCAAGTCTCGAGCCAGATGAGTTTACTCAAATGGTAAAAGCTATCCGCAACGTTGAATGTGCACTAGGTGATGGTGTGAAAAGGCCAAGTATGAGTGAATTAAAGAATAAGCAAGTTAGCAGAAGGTCACTGGTTGCATCTAAAGAAATAGCGAAGGGTGAGATTTTTTCTGAAGAAAACGTATGTGCAAAACGTCCTGGAGCAGGCATTTCTCCTATGCGATGGGATGATTTTAATGGTCGGATTTCACCTAGAAAGTTCAAGAAAGATGAGTTAATAAAATTATGAAGAAAGTTTGTGTAGTTACAGGAACGCGTGCGGAATATGGTCTTCTTCGTTGGGTTATGGAAGGTATTGAGAAATCTTCTTCACTCAATTTACAGTTAGTTGTTACCGGGATGCACCTTTCACCAGAGTTTGGACTTACTGTTAATGAAATAAAATCTCATGGGTTTGTTGTTGATCGATGTGTTGAAATGATAGTTAGCTCTGATACTCCTACTGGCATAACAAAATCTATAGGTCTTGGATTGACTGGTTTTGCAGATGTCATGAGCGATCTTCAGCCAGACTTGGTTTTAATTTTGGGCGACCGTTATGAAATTCTGGCTGCAGCCATATCTGCTATGATTGCAAGAGTTCCATTAGCTCATCTTCATGGTGGAGAGGCCACTGAAGGATCAATAGACGAGGCTATCCGCCATTCCATAACTAAAATGTCTCATTTACATTTTGTTGCAACTGATGAATATAGAAATCGTGTTATACAGTTAGGAGAGCAACCTGATAATGTTTACAAGGTTGGCGGTCTGGGTTTAGATAATATTTCTAATATAGAATTACTAGATCGTAAGACCTTAGAAGAATCTTTGGGGTTTAAGTTCAAAAAAAGAAATTTACTGATTACATTTCATCCAGTTACTTTGGAAAATAAGAGCTCTCAGTTCCAGATGACTGAGCTTTTAGCAGCCCTGGATGATTTAGAAGACACTTATCTAATCTTTACTATGCCTAATTCTGATACTGATGGACGCATACTTTTTCAACAGATAGATAAATTTGTCTCTGAGCATAATAACGCATCTGTATTCACTTCATTAGGCCAGTTGAAGTATTTATCTTGTATTGCTCAAGTTGATGCTGTTATTGGAAATTCTTCGAGTGGATTGACAGAAACCCCTAGCTTTAAAAAAGCCACTATTAATATTGGCGATCGCCAGCGGGGAAGAATTAAAGCTGAAAGTGTTATTGATTGCATACCAGAACGCTCAGCTATTAGTAATGCACTTGAAAAAATTTATTTAGATGAATTTCAACATAAATTAAGTAGCATTGTAAATCCCTATGGTGAGGGTGGCGCAAGTGAATTAATTATAGGTATTCTTGAGTCGGCTAATCTAGATGATATTGTTAAAAAATCATTTTACGATATAAATTTTCAATGAAAATACTTGCAATTATTCCTGCACGTGGAGGTAGCGTTCGTCTTCCAGGTAAAAACATTAGAGCTTTGGGGGGCAAGCCTCTTATAAGTTGGTCTATTGATGTGGCTCGTAAAGTATCAAGCATAGATAAAATTTTTGTAAGTACTGATTGTAATCATATAGCAGATGTCTGCAGACAAATGAGAATAGATGTGCCAGTGCTTAGACCAAAAAATTTAGCTAGTGATAAGAGTTCTACTATTGATGCTATAAAACACGCTATAGAATATCTTAAAGATAGAGGAGAAATATATGACTATGCTCTAATTTTGCAACCAACATCTCCCCTAAGAAGTGCTGATCATGTGCGTCAGGCTATTGATATGGTTTCTTCTAAGCATGCAGATGCAGTAATCTCTGTATGTAAGTGTGAGCATTCTCCGTTATGGACAAATACACTTCCAGATGATTTTTCAATGATAAATTTCTTAGAAACAGAGTTTAAGAATTTACCCAGTCAAGAATTACCTATCTATTACAGACTCAATGGGGCAATATTTTTAGTGAATATAAATAGGTTGTATGAAGAAGAAACATTTCTCCTTAGTAGAAATAGTTATGCGATTGAAATGGATGCAATGTCCTCAATAGACATAGATAATGAGATAGATTTTTTGCTTGCAGAAACGATTATAAATCAGCCCTCTTTTAATACTAATTGAGCTTATTATATAAGCTAAATTTAAAAGCTTTAATTTATGACTAATAAAAATATTGCTAAAATAATTACTGCTTTGGAAAGTGTACTTCCAAAATCAAATGATTTTATAGCGTTGCATGAACCTAAATTTAATGGAAACGAATGGAAATATCTTAAAGATTGTCTCGATTCTACTTATGTATCTTCCGTAGGTGCATATGTTGACCGTTTTGAATTGGGATTAAAAAAAGTCACTGGTTCAAAACATGCAATTGCTGTTGTAAATGGAACTTCAGCATTACATATCTGTTTAAAAATCGTTGGTGTCGAACAAGGCGATGAAGTTCTAATGCCAACACTTACTTTTGTTGCCACTGCAAATGCTATAACTTATAACGGAGCTATACCGCATTTTGTTGACAGTAGTAGTCTGACTCTTGGAATGGATCCTGAAAAGCTTGATCATTATCTTAAGGATATTTCTGAAGTTAGGGGAGATGAGTGCTTTAATAAAAAAACAGGACGTCGCATTAAGGCTGTTTTGCCTGTTCATACATACGGACATTCAGTTGACCTAGATCCTCTTTTGAACGTATGTGAAAGATATAAACTAGAACTAGTTGAGGATGCTGCGGAGTCACTAGGGTCTTTTTACAAAGGCAAGCATACTGGGAATTGGGGTAAGGTAGCTGCCGTAAGTTTTAATGGAAATAAGATCGTTACTACAGGCGGCGGAGGAGCAATTTTGACTAATGATGATAGGTTAG
>Ga0213865_10002917_pt1 | contig 10643 bp, 5 predicted proteins | sample PICome_6_FD_160100 | JGI IMG/M metagenome (GOLD analysis project Ga0213865, IMG submission 160100) | Coastal seawater microbial communities near Pivers Island, North Carolina, United States - PICO282 | ecosystem: Environmental > Aquatic > Marine > Coastal | place: USA: North Carolina | collected... | reverse complement strand
AAGAACGTGCAAATGGATTGATTGGAACATCGAATTGCTTTGCTTTTTCCGCTCCCCAAGAGTCTTCAGCAAACTGCATCCATTGGGAAGGGGATCTCCCCGACAACCATCCTATGTTGACAGAGGTCTTCTCCATTGGTGCGCCTGGGAGCCGGGTTTGTTGTTGGACATCATGAGCCAGCCTTTTGAGTAAGTATCTATCTACTTTATCTGCTTCGACATTGAGTGGAGCAGGTCGGCGATTGAAAAAAGTGCGTAGCTCAGCACGAAGTTTTTGACGTAATTCGTCAAGACCTCCTTCGTTCAAAATAGGCCCTACAACACAGCATTTGTCGAAAGGAGACGTCACTGCAATTTTCCCAGATAAGAGATCATTGAATCCTTTACGGATTGTTCTTTGAATCTCTGGTGTTTCAAAATATTCCTGTTTTTCGCTGCTCATGCGTAAAGTGGCATGCTTGATTCGATCGATTGCCCGATCAGGATCACAATCAATCCATACTACCAAGTCTGGAATCATGGCAGCAGAATTGATGTTGCATACAGTTTCTACTCCCAAATTCCCTACTACACCTTGATAGATGAGGGAGGAATGTATATTTCTGTCTGAAACAACAACTTCTCCACACTCCAGTTTCGGTCGAATCCAAGTGTGAGAGTGATCGAGGCGATCCGCTGCAAAGAGCCCCGCTTCTTGCAAGGGAGTCTTGTTGCCAATTTTGACTGATTCTAGTGCAAGTTTTCCCAGCTCGCTATGGCGTCTGGGCTCGTGAGTGAGGTGAACATCGTTGAATGGGTATTGGCTTAGCAATTCTGCAATAATTCGAACCGCCTCTCCTTTTCCAGAGCCATCCCCGCCTTCGACGGTGATTAGGTACACCCTATTCCACCTCAGGCTGTTCAAACTCGTCTTTTGCTAGAACCATGAGTCCCATTCCACAGAGAATTAAAAACGGGCCAAAGACAATGAAACCACGGCTAAAGAGTGCAATTCCTGCCAAATACTGTGTTCTTCGATAATGTTGTTGCTTTCTTGCACCTATTGCCGAGTAAAGTCCAGCGATACCAGCGATAATTGTGACTAGAGCAATCCCGGTTGAGAGAGCCACTGCATTTTCAAGGGTCCAACCTGTGCTGGATATTGTTTCGTCTTCGACAACAACACCTTCTCCAGTGGTCATAGTAAAAGCATCTTGATTTACATTTGTTGCACTAATCGTCCGCTCGACACTCATGTACCCGTCTAATGTAACGCGAATGATGTGTTTTTCAGGTGCCACGTTTTGAAATTCATAATATCCGTAACTGTTTGTGGTTGTTGTTTGCAAGACAGTTTTACTTCCGATATCGAGTAACTCAATGCTTACATTTTCCATTGAATCTCCTGATTCTGACTCTAGTACAATTCCTCTTACATCAATCACATCATCTACTTCAAGGGTGTTGCCAAGCAGATCTGTGGGATTGCCTTGCAATAAGAGTAAACCTGTGATGATGCCAAGAACACTGCCTATGAAGATGAGGGATGATGCAAGTGCAAGCAATCCATTCTTTTCATCAATAAGCAATAAATCCTCATTCTGAGTAACGGACATTGTAATTTCATGTTCTTGTACAACGAGGTCATCTTCCTCTTCGGGAATTTCTTCTTCTCCCTCTAATTTCTTCCGAACACGAGCACGTAGAGCATCACGTCGTTCGTTAATGTCCATTTGAAAGGCCTCGTTCGTCCATTGCGCGGATTAGAGCGTCATCGGGGTATATCCGCGCTATACGTTCCTATGGTTTGAAACGTACGCCTCCGTGTAAAATTCCGAACAGAAGTAAAACAACCCCGATCGCAGAAAATACGATGAATGAAACAACAGGATTGTATTGGGCTGTATCCTTATTTTTATCTTCGGCCTCGTCTTGTAGAGTAGCATTTTCTTCCATGAGCCATGATCCTTGGCGTAAACCGAGTTCGAGGATGCGGCCCACATGGGCTAAAGACTCCGCTGAAACTTTGTCAGGAGTGTCTTCGTGAGTATGCCAGTATCCTCCCCATTTTGTCGCATTCGGGCCATAGCGAATATCAATTAAATCAATTGCAGGAATGCCTACTTCGAGCATTGGGACATGATCGTCAATAACGCCATCGAGTACATCTGTATTGACAATGTCTATTCCCAGACTTCCATCACACGCAAGCACATCCTTTACCAATCCCAAAGAAGAGGCTAAATCATCAACTGCTTCCCACAATCGGTCTGTTTGAGATAATCCGACTCTAGGTGGATAGACTCTGTTAATCTGCAAATCAGCATCCCCTATCATGTCAACAAGCAAGAAGGCATGAATGGAATCAATTTCTTCTTGGGTACGGTTTTGTGCCCAAGCTTTGGCGCCAAGCATACCTGGGACAACTCCCTGATCTTCAGCATCTGTTAGCAGTATCCACACTTCGTGTTCAAGACCTAATGTCGGTACAATTCGTGCTAATTCGGAAAGAACCGCAACACCGCTTCCTCCATCGTTTGCACCAGGAATAGGCTCATCAGTTCGGTTTTCATCAGCATCTCGTTCAGCCCGATCTCTTGAATCATAATGAGCAGCAAGGATGACAACAGGTAAATTTGTTTTGTTTACATCAGGTGTGTAAACTCCGTGTAAATTTGTCATATTGGTTTCAGCGTAAGGATGTTTGTCGAGCGTCCAATTCCAAGCCGTGTTATTTTCCATGAACGAATCCAAAAGTGCTTTTGAGGCATTGCTCCCTGGAAGTCTTGGGCCAAGTCCTACTTGGAATGTGACCGATTGATTTGCCTTGAATCCATCGAATTCGAGAGAGTCAATACCTTCGCAGTTAAGGGTATTTTCGTCAATAGACGCATTCTCAATTTCATTGGCATTAACTGGGTCAAGTATAGTGAGTAACAGGACTAAAGTGAATGAAATTGCAACGTATTTAGCTGGCATTATGATGATGCCACGGACGCGGGGTATTAAATACCTCATTTTCATACATCAAATTGTGATGCAGCATCACAAATTATGGTGATTTCCTAATGTCTGAACGACGCTCCACTAAAGCTATGCTTCTCGTTGCACTTATGTTGGCCTCAGTCGCAGGACAGGCTGCAGCAAATGAGCAAGACGCCTCTCCTTCCGATAACGAAAATGAAATCGGTATTGTCTATGGGGACCTCTCGCTGTTCGATACTTCTCAAGGTTCAGAATATTTGTTGATAGAAGAAGACGTACCTGTCGTTTCTGCAACTTCTTTTATCAAGCAGGCTTGGATTGAAGAAGGTCGACCAGGTGTTGATCAGATTGAATACCAGCCCTCTATGGGGAGATCGACTTGCACCCAACACGTGGTAGGCGATACCTTAACAGTTCCAATTTCTGGCGGCTCAACCAACGTTTACGTTGCAAAAACAACAGCGAGCGTGGCGTTCCTTGTTCAATCAGGTAGGACGCTTTCATCCACAGTTTTACAAAATCTTGCATCCACATGGGACCAGACCATCTATCCAACCATGACAACCTATTTCGGCAAAGACTACGGTGACGGAAGAGGACTCGCCCCTCCTGATAACGATAACAATTGTCAAGTTGAAATCGTCATTTATGACATCGATGGAGCATACAATATTGGAGGTTATTTTTCCCCAGGAACTGCACCAACCCGTGACGTTGTTTACGTTGATTTTGCTGATATTACCTTGAATTGGGGGAAGTCGATCATTGCTCACGAACTCCAACATTTACTCCACAACGCTCAGGACCCTTACGAAAATCTGTGGATTGACGAAGGAAACGCAGATGTCGCAATCTATCTGTGCTTTGGAGCAGATAGTACTCTTGCAGGGCATCTTAACGGGTGGACTCAATCATCTGATTTGAGTGTCCGATGGTGGAACCAAAGAAATGCCGATTATGGGGCAGGGTTCATGTTCACCATGTATCTCGCAGACCACCTTGGTGGAGGGCCAGCAATACGTCAGTTGGTTCAAGATTCAGCAACAGGCGGTTTAGGGGTTCAAAATTTAGCGCTATCACCAGTCTCGGGCCAAGCCGGAAAGATTGGTCGAACAATGGGTGAAATTTTTGCAAATTTCTCAATCGCAGCCACCATTGACTCTGACCAAGGAATCTACGGATACTCAAATTTAATTCTCAACCCATCTTGTGGTGGCAGCACATTCTGTCGAATTCAACCTGCTGATACCAATTCCAACTGGGCAACTCCTTGGAGTTCAACGGGCCACACAATGGAAGGATGGGGTATCCGCTCGTTCAAGTTCACCCCCGGTTCTGCATCACCAGCCCCTCTCACACTTAGAGTGACATCTGACGTTTCGAACTTTGATGGTGTCCTCGTTTACAAGTCAACTGCAGATGGACTATGGTCTGTTCAGGATCTTGATTTCTCAAATAACGTTGCTACTGGCTTGATTCAAGGCTTCGGTAATCTGACTGATGAGGTTCATGCAATTGTCTGGTATGCGAGCACTGTTGCGGATTGTGACTATACTTCTTGTGGACCTTCATACCCACAAGGAACAATCGACATTGAAGCTGCCAGGATTACATCTCCAGCGACCATGATTCTTAACGGTACGACTTTGAGCGACCGTGATGGAGATGGTGTTGATGATACGGTTCAAGCAAATTACTCGATTTTGTCAAATGCCTTCTTTGAAGATCTCGATGTTGAAATAGCAGTTCGAGATAGCAATGGAACGATTGTAGATTCGACTTCAACTCGTGTGCAAGCTGGTGGAGGCGTGTATGTGCCTGAAGATGCCTACTTTACGGCCCGTAATTCAGATTTATACACTTTGGAATTCACTATGAGAGACATGTTAGGTGCTGTGCTCGATACTGAAACAACTTCTCCACAAGCTTTAGCAAACATGGCTCCTGTTGCAAATGGCTCAGTATCAACAAACATGAGTCAAACATACGAGAAAATTCAGTTTACAGGCGATGGATTCGATGCATGGGGGCTTTCTCTCGACAATAACACTCTTCCATACTTTGACGCTCCCGTTGCATACGCATGGGATTTTGGAGACAACATCACCTCTGGATTACGCTCTCCTTTGCGTTCATTCTCCTCGGTTGGTGAATACAATACCACTTTGCAAGTCATGGATGTTGGTGGCACTTGGTCTGAAATTGACGTCAATGTTGTGAACATCACTGACGATAGCGATCCAATCCCTGTCATTACGGTGAACAACATCGTTGTCGAAACAACGCTCGAGATTTTGACAAATCAGAGAATTGTATTTTCAGCGTATCAAACAAGTGACAATGTTCCACTTGAATTCCTTCAATTCAGTTGGGATTGGGGTGACGGGACGTCTGTTGACAGCGGGCAAGGTCTCTATTCTTCGAATCATGAGTGGGGAGATGTCGTTGGGACAAATGAAACGTATAATCTCACATTGACCGTATCCGACGGCGTAAATGTCGGTTCGAAAATAATTCAAATCATCGTTAATAATCGATTGCCATATCAAATCTTTTCAGACGTTTTAACCACATATACGTACACGCCTCTGCCAATGCCTGATGTCTTTACTGACGATGATGGCGAAACTTTCACACTTGATTGGGATTTCGAAGGCGGTGTCAATCTCGATGGAATCGATGTCGAACGCTCAGATGATTTCTCTTCAACGACTTCTGCGTCTATTTACCCCGCTCCAGCATGGAATCTTCCGGGCATGAAAAATATTACAGTAACAATCACGGATGAAGACGGAGGCATCTCTTCTGCTCAACTTCAGGTGAATGTTGTCAATCAATTGCCTGTTGCGAAATATATTGTTAAGGAATCTGGGGCTACAGGTTCTCCACAAATTGATTTCCTGACTGAAAATGCAAAAGTCAACGTCCCATACACATTCGACGCTCGTACAAGCTTCGATGTTGATGGTACGACTGGAACCTACAATGACCTGTCATTCAATTGGTCATTCCCAGACGGAACCTTCAGCAACAAAACTCTCCCTGCATACTCTTTCACCGAACCAGGTGAGCGAATTGTCACGCTAGTGGTAACCGATGAAAACGGAGAAGAAAGTATGCCCAGAGTCATCATTGTACTTGTCGCAAACCCTCTCCCTATCATTGAATTACAGATTTTAGATGCTTGGGTTAATGGAAGCATTTTGATGGATTCAGATGTTTTCCCCGAAAATGGACTTCCGGATCAATGGTCCAGAACATTTGATGAAAATGGAATAAATATCGCCATTCCAGGGGCCTTACTGTACTTTGATTCGAGTGGTACTCGAGACGGAGATCAGAAGTTCGAAGGCAAATATGTTCCTCTTGAACAAGAATCTCCTGATTGGAACGGCTTGTTGGAATACACCTGGGACTTTGGGGATGCAACACCTATTGTTCATGATCCAATGCCATGGCACGCCTATGAAATGGCTGGACTTTACACTGTCAAATTAACCGTAAGAGATGCGTTTGGAACTGGTGATGTCACTCGTGCGGAATTCCAAGTTCATGTTGATTCAGCTCCAGTGATTGGTGAAATTGATGTTCCTGATGAAATCTATGAGGATTATTCTACCGCAGTTGTCGTTAACGTAACAGATTCAGAATCTCTTGCAGACCTCGTCTTCTATAGAGACTTGGATGTTCTTGACGGTTCCAATTCAGATCGCGATGAGACAATAAGTAATGATTTGGTTATTGAGTGGGAAGAAGATATTTCTTTTGACAAGAACGAAGACGGAGATCCTGAAAACGATTGGTATGTTTCCACCAATTCTTTGGCTACACTTACGACAATGAATTGGGACACTCCCGGTGATGTGACAGTCAAAGTGCGTGTTTGTGATGGAATGGGAATTTGTGTTGAAGCACAGCAAGAGTTTACTGTATTGCCTGAACAAGACGCCAACCCCTCACTATCGGACTTTAGTTGGGACGAATGGAAGTCATGGATGACTGAAGCAGGCGGCGACGCCCTAGGGTTCATCGCTCTAATCATCGCTGCTTTGATTCTTGGTTGGCTGGTTATGCGTCAACCAAATGAACTCGAAGAAGAGGCTAAACAAAGTGCAGAAACATATGAAGTTGAACATGCTGACGATGGGGGATTGCTTGGCATGGATCATCACACTCCTCCTCCTGCTCCAAAGATATTATCTAAGCAAGAACGAAAGAGCGATGAAAGTGGATATATTCGTCCATTACGTCGACGTGAGTAATCGAATACCTCATGAACCGAAACGAACAAACACCGAACAGGGGACTCATAATGCATCAGCGCAAAGCAGTTTTTTTGTTGATTGTGTTCTTTGCACCATTCCTTAGCGGCATGGATGGGGTTGAACCAATTGGTTCAGCTTCTGCTGCTATCGATGATTGTGGTGGCGAACTCTCTCCAATCGTTTGGAATGAAACAATCTCTCGACATGCACAAGTGCCGTTCTACAATTCATGGGATTGGATGGGTTTTGACGATGATGATGATGGAAGAAGAGGTGGGAAAGGCCGTTCTATTGCTCAAGAAACCGCCTCTGAGCCGGATTCATCAGGCGCTCCTGAAGAACCATACATGTACATGAGTTATCATTCTGAGACCGCTCTTGAAAAATTTGAATCTAATATTGCTACAACGATCAAGGTTGGTAACGACAGCGTCGGGGCAATTCGCGTCAATCTTTCGAGTACTCACAGGACTACTATTTGTGTGGAAATCCAAGGCTTGCTTGGCGATCAAATCGTACCTGCCGAAGCAGATGTGTATCTCATGACCACCAATAATTATGAATCATATCAAGGATCTTATCAAAGAATGCATAGCGAGGATGTTGCAAAATGGTTCCGCCAAGAAAGTTCAAGTCCGGATGAATTTGTCGCAGAGTCCTCTCCTGAATGGGCAGCATTTGAATGGACAGGATGGAAATCTTATCGAGACGTACACTCCTATGAATCAACTGATTCTGTAGTTATGACCGTCTCATTAGATGGTCCAGAAGAATACGGTTCTCTTTTCTCAGGCACAGTCTATGAAGAATTCTTCATTGTCATTGATACATGGGATAATTCTCGAAGAGGTGATGCACAAGTGCAAAACAACATCGTCGTTGCAGACATATCGATCTCGACAGTAGAGCGATCGATTATTTTACCAAATTGGACAGTATCTCTGGCATTTTTAGTTTTCTTTATGGCCATCATTATGGCACCGCTTATTGTAAACAAGCGATATATGAATGCAGGGCTGGAATTAAACGTCACTGAAGAACAACAACTCATGCCTTCACTAGAACAGAAGGCCTGAATGAATTTACTCAGTATTCAAGAAGCGTCCATGCGTCTCTAAGGTCTCGTACATTGATGAGTCCTTTGTCACTGATACGATGTTCGATTGAAAGTGTTGCATAGACCATCGAGACTCCAAGCACTGGAGCGTGGATTCGAGCCCAATCTCCGCCACTGTTAATTGCCATGAGGCTGTATTGATGACCTTCTCCCTTCAAATCAATAGCTGCATCGACAATTTGTAATGCATCAAGGTGAGAATGTGCTGTTGAGCAAAACTTGACCATATCGGAATCTTCGCTCTTTTCTCGGACAAATGTTGCAATGTCTTCGGAGTTGGGCGTTCCGTTTATGTCATGGGATGAATGAATGACTTTACATCCTGCTTTCTTAGCGCTTTCATTCAAAGCCTTGAACTCAGTTTCTTCAATCGATGTTTCGATATCAATCCAAGTAACATTTGAAGCGATTGCTAAATTGAGGATTTCAATTCTCTCTTCTTCAGTCCCTGGGAAAAAACCACCCTCTCGAGGGGGGCGGTTGGTGAATATAACAGGAATTCCGATCGATTCTTTCAGCTTTTGAATGGAGGCAGCTGCATCTATCGATGTTGCATCGTTTATTTGCCATTCCGATTCAGGTGGCATGACCAATTTTGTTTCGCCATCTTCTTGCTCAACTTCAACAGGTTCTGGTTTTGAGAGGTAGAGTCTATCGAAACGAATTTCGACGAGGTCTGCACCTGCAGTAGAGGCTCTTGCGGCTTCGTCAACCATTGCTTTAACGGTCGTAGAGTCGAGTGCAACGCAAATTGTAGGTTCAGGCATATTGCACTCGACTAGTGACCTCTTCTTAACGCTCACGGCTGTCGATGTTCTTCCAGAGTCGTCAGATTTGTCCTGAATGGTTGTTATTTTTGCCTAATAAAAACATCACACAGGAGCCTTACAAGGGGGTATGTTTACATACCTCCGTCGGCCATCTTTAACAGTTAGAAGAAGGGTAAATGTGCCGCTGGCCTAAACGCCGGACGGAGCCACAATTCTTAGCGAAAAAAAGAGATGGAAATTATGTCAGAAAGTTACGGTGCAGATAGCATCCAAGTACTCGAAGGATTGGAAGCAGTTCGTAAAAGACCCGGTATGTATCTTGGCGATCCCCACGATGGGTCTGCCCTACACCATTGCATATGGGAAGTTGTTGACAACTCCGTTGACGAACATCTTGCAGGGCACACGAAATCTATTGACATCACCTTGAATCCAGATAACTCGTTATCTGTTCGCGATTATGGCCGGGGCATTCCAGTAGGAATTCATGAAGAATATGGAATATCAGCGGCTGAAGTCATCATGACCAAATTGCACGCTGGTGGAAAATTTGACAATAGTTCGTACAAGGTTTCGGGAGGTCTCCACGGAGTTGGCGTATCGGCAGTTAATGCAGTTTCTGAATGGATGGAGATGACCATACACCGAGATGGCGTTATTTATTTCCAGAGATATGAAGCAGGCGTGCCAGTTGAAGCACTGAAAGAAATCGGCACCTGCAGTGATACAGGGACTATGATCGCTTTCAAACCCGACTTATCGATTTTTACCGAAGTTGTTGAATTTGATATCGAAGAAGTAAATACTCGCGTCAGTGAAACTGCTTTCTTGAATGCTGGCTTGAAGATTTCAATCACTGATCAGCGAGGGGATGAATCGCACGTTGTCGAGCACCTTTACGAAGGCGGATTAGCAGAATATGTTGGCCAACTTAACGAACGAAGAGAAGCTCTCCACGCAGATGTGATTACAATCAAAGGTGAAAAAGAGATTGAAAAGGGCACAGTTGAAGTTGAACTTGCTCTCCAGTGGTCCGATGCCTTTAGTGAATCTATACGCTGTTATACGAACATTATCCGCAACAAGGACGGAGGCACCCACATGTCTGGTTTGCGTACTGCATTAACCAGTTCAGTGAATACCTATGCCAAGAAAAAGAGTCTACTCAAGGGTGATGCCCTTTCAGGCGACGATGTACGTGAAGGCTTAGCTGCAGTTGTTAGTGTTAAACACCCTGACCCATCCTTTTCATCTCAGACTAAGGATAAGTTGGTTAGCAGTGAAGTGACTGGGATCGTGCAAACAATCGTTTATGACAAACTCGGTGAATTCTTCGAAGAAAATCCCTCCGTTGCTAAACAAATCGTCGAGAAAGCCCTCCTTGCATCAAAAGCAAGGGAAGCAGCCCGAAAGGCTCGCGATTTGACGCGCAGAAAAGGCGTTCTTGAAGGAGGTGGCTTGCCAGGAAAACTTGCTGATTGCCAGTCAAGAGATCCAAGCGAATGCGAAGTCTACCTTGTGGAAGGT
>Ga0213865_10002916_pt1 | contig 10648 bp, 9 predicted proteins | sample PICome_6_FD_160100 | JGI IMG/M metagenome (GOLD analysis project Ga0213865, IMG submission 160100) | Coastal seawater microbial communities near Pivers Island, North Carolina, United States - PICO282 | ecosystem: Environmental > Aquatic > Marine > Coastal | place: USA: North Carolina | collected... | reverse complement strand
AAACCTCCGGATATTTCTCTACCAAACATCCAGGGCTCATTAAAGGAAATGCTATAACTTCTGCTATCAGAACCTAAATCAACTGAGGCACCCACGCGCTGGCCACGACCTAAAAAATTAGACTCACTGTACGCGAATGACAAAGTAGGCCCCCCTCCAGATGATACGCCTCCACCAAAAGTAAGGCTTCCCGTTGGAGCTTCCTCAACTTCAACAGTCACAATCGCTTGGCCAGGTCCGGTACCTGGGCGCAGAAACATTTCTGACTGGGAAAAATAGCCTAACGCCCGAATTCTTTGCATAGAACGTTGTAAGCGATTCCGCGAAAATGCATCCCCTTCCGCTAACCGCATCTCCCTTCGGATAACATAATCACGCGTTTTTAAATTACCCTGTATCTCAATGCGTTCAACTTGCGCACTAGGCCCGGGAACCACCCTAAAAATAACATCAACAATCTGAGATTCAGGATCCCGATTCAAGTCTACCTTGACCTCTGCTGCACCAAACCCAAGAGATTCTGCTGTTTCAAGTATACGCTCTTGGCCCTTCGCTAGGCGGCTACCATTGAATATAGCTCCTCTCTGGAGAGAGTGAAAAGGGTCTAAATATTGTGCATTTAGACCAGCTAAGTCAGAAATAATCGAAATATCACCCAAACGGTACCGAGGACCCTCAGAGACAGCAAAAGTGACAACAAACCCAGATTGGTCAGGGGAGAGTGCGCCCTGCGCGGCAGTAACTTCAAAGTCGGCATAGCCTCTGTCATTGTAAAACTCAGCAAGCAAGTTCTTGTCATCATTAAGCGCCTGCTCAGTAAACAAAGCTCCTTGTGTCACCCGCCTCCATGTGGAATTCTGTTTGGTAGAAACTACTCCACGCAATGTGCGGTCTGAAAATGCATCATTGCCAACGAAGCTGACCGAGCCAACTCTCGACGCAAACCCTTCATTAATGTCGAAGGTGACGTCAACCCTTCCTTCACCCGTGTCATTAACAAAAGGACGGACCTCAGCATTGTATAAGCTACGGGAGCCGTAGGCATCGAGCAAAGCTCGAACATCTCGTTGTAATTGCAATTGGGAAAGAGGGTCAGCAACGGACAAACCAATAAATGCGATCAACTCCTCGTCCTTGAACTCACTATTACCTTCAAAAAAAATGCGGTTTACAAACTGCGGTTCCACCACCTGGACTACAAGGGTATCGCCTGAGCGCTTAAACTCTGCTTCTGTTACTAAACCACCTGACAAAAGGGCTTTTAAGGCTTCATTCAATCTACCAGGGCTGAATGGATCGCCAGTTTCAAGATCTAATTGGTCTTTTATTGCAATGTCGGAGTATCGCTGATTTCCCTCAATTGAGATCGCAGAAATAGCTCCTCCAAACTCTAACTGCGCCACAGCGCTCTGCACGCCAAGGCAGAAAAAAAAAGATACAACAATGGACAGGCATCGCAACGACATGGGAATTTCGTCTCCTGCCAACGCAAACGTCGGCGTTTTCCGGTTTATGAGACTCTGACTTAGAGGCTGAGGCGACAAACGGCAACCCGTTTCACATTCTAAAAACCATGAAGAGCTTTAAGACAATAAACGAGTTAGATCATTAAAAGTAACGATTAGGAAAAAGCTAACCAGAACCAGCCCTCCTGCGCGATAGAGCCAGTTCAAAAGCCAGGTTGGTAAAGGGCGGCCTGCAACTCCCTCTGCCATATATAGCAACAGGTGGCCACCATCTAAAACAGGTATAGGGAACAGATTAATTATACCGAGTTGTAGAGAGAGTATTGCGGCCACAAAAAGAAGGAGAGATGGCGCCACAATAACGACTCTTCCTACCTCTTCAGCAATCCTTACTGGACCACCTAAATCGTCTAGATCACGCTGCTGACGAACAAACTGACCGGGTAATTTAAAAATTAGCGTGGAGAATTGGTGAATTTTTTGGACCGCAAGAGATAATGACTGCCAGGGGCCTAAGTTTATTTTTTCAGTATACAGAGTTACTCCAAAGCCAAAGACTCCAGAGAGCACGTCATTACCTTGTTGGTCGATAAATCTTGCTTCAGGAGACCCTACCAATTCACGACGAGCACCGTCACGTTCTATTAAAAGAGCCATAGATTTGCCAATTTTAGCCTCACGGGCATCTGCGAAGTCTTGCCATCCTGTTAGTAGTTTGTCGTCGTAACCCAGCAGCAAATCTCCCACTCGAAGTCCTATTCTAGAAGCTTCAGACCCAGGCTCAATCGAGATGATTTTGAGACGTATATGGGGTTGCAAGCCCACAGCAATACTTACAGGCCCACTTCCGCCCTGAACCTTCAGATTTTGAAAGCTAATGTCCCCATTACGCAAAATAGATAGCGTAACATTCTCTCCAAGATTCGACTCAAATGAAAGATCAATGTCTCGGTAACTTTTGATTTCACGATCATTTATGCTCTGAACTCGATCACCTGGGGAAAGGCCAGCCTCATAAGCGACACTCCCAGGAGAAACAGCTCCTATCACGGGTGGGATGCTTTCCTGCTCAATCACTAAAGAGTGCACAAAGAACAAAACAAATGCTAAAATTATATTAGCTATTGGACCAGCCAAAACCACCATCGCGCGCCGCAGGATTGGCAGTTGAGAGAGAGCATCTAATCTCGCTTCCATACCGGACTGCGGAGCCTTTTCCTCACCTTGAAGTGGCTTGGCTTGTGAAGAAAATTTTACAAAGCCACCAAGCGGCATAATTCTAATGGACCACAATGTTCCAAACGCATCTTTTCGAGTCATTAAGGCGGGACCAAAACCAATCGAGAACTCATCTACGCCAGCACCAAAATACCTTCCAACAGCAAAATGACCCAGCTCGTGTATCAACACTAAGACAAAGAAGATCCCAATCACACAAAATGCGGGAACAACCCAAAGCGAGAAAAAAGATACTATCTCGCCCATTTGTCCAATAGCTCTCTAGACTTAGCGCGAATTTCAGAATCTAATGCGTAACGAGCTTCAATACTATCGGCCCTGTTAAGTTCTATAGTATCCATTATTCTGCTCAGAATGGGAATTAGTTTACCAAAAGCGATTTGGCGAGCAAGAACAGCTTCGCTAAGCACCTCATTAACAGCATTGAGTGCGAGACTTTGCGACGAATCATCAGCTGCCATAACCTTTCGCGCAAGTTTTAATGCAGGGAAAACTGTTTCATCGGGCTTTTCAAAAGTTAAATCTGTTAGCGTCGATAAACTCAAAATATCACCACCTACTTGTGCACGATTAGGATAAGCCAAACAGTACGAAATAGGCGTGCGCATGTCTGGCTGCCCCATTTGGGCAATAGTTGAGCCATCAGAATACGTTACACAAGAATGAACTATAGACTGCGGATGAACCACCACTTCGAGCTGCTCCGGCCTCAAATCAAAAAGCCATCTAGCTTCGATCATCTCAAGCCCCTTGTTCATCAAAGTCGCACTATCTAGGGTCACCTTGGGGCCCATGTTCCAGTTTGGATGCCTCAGCGCCTCATCAATACTTGCGGCAGAAAGTTGCTCAGCAGTCCAGCCTCTAAAGGGACCGCCGGATGCAGTTAGTTGCACGCTTTTTATCTGTTCGCGATTATGATGCTCCCAGCACTGAAAAATTGCGTTGTGCTCAGAGTCTACTGGTAACAAAAGAGCGCCCGTCTCCTCTGCCTTGCTCAAAATTAGATCACCAGCGCAAACCAATGCTTCTTTATTGGCGAGAGCAACAGAACGGCCCAGTGAAATTGCTTGATATGTCGGTGCCAGCCCAGCGAAGCCAACTATCCCAGCAATCATCAAATCATAGGGCTCTTTTGCGGCAGATCGAAGACCATCCGCACCAGACAAAATGGGAACCGTTGGCATAAGTCGCTCAAGTTGATTAGCAGCACTGCAGTCTGACATTACTAGCAAATCGGGTTTAAATTCTTGCGCTAATCTTTGCATTGCAGACACGTTGCTATGCGCTGTTAAAATTGATACCCGATATGAATCGGGCTCTTTTCGCACCAAATCTAACGTTGACGATCCGATCGATCCCGTTGCTCCAAATATAGCTAGAGACTTCATAAGCTTGATCCAAAATAGAATATCTGACCAGCAATACCGACAAACAAAATGCTATCAATTCGATCTAAAATACCACCATGCCCAGGTAGTATTGTCCCTGTATCCTTTAGACCTGCTCTCCTCTTGAATGCTGAAATCAGTAAATCACCAGACAAAAGAACCAACGATAGCAGTGCGGGAACACCAACACCGAGAAGTAAACGCTCAACTGAAGAATTGTAGTTTAATTGTTCATCCGACAAATAGATATTCGTAACAACCACAAGAACTAATACGCCTAAGATAAATCCGGACCATGTTTTACCGGGACTGATTTTGGGTACAAGTTTGGGTCCACCAAAAGTACGGCCCCCATAATAGCAGGTTGTATCAAAGATAACGGCAGCAATTATGAGTGAAATGGCATGCCATGGTTCGTCCAAGTATAACAAATATAGAAGCAGTAATGATAAGGTTAAAAAAACGAGGAACGATAAGCGTTCTCGCACCGATTTGAATAAAGTAAAAACCTCTTTTTTGCTCAAAATTAGAATAGTGGTGAGAACGGCAAGAAAAGCCCAATGACTTAGCCAAGCAGAGCCAAGTATCACGGAACCATAAATAACCCCTGACCTTATGCGATCGATCCTTTCAGAACTCACGTAATATCCAAAACTTTTCCGAAGCGTCGCTCACGGCGCTTGTATCGATCCAAACACGTTTTTAAGATTTCTGGGGTGAAATCTGGCCAAAAAGTTTCTTCAAAAATTAATTCTGAGTATGCACTTTGCCACAACAAAAATCCTGAAAGACGATGCTCCCCTGATGTTCGAATTATAAGGTCTGGATCTGGTAAATAACCGCTATACAGCTGTTCAGAGATCGCGACCGCGTCTATAGATTCAGGCTCAATTTCACCCTTCTTCACTTGTCTTGCTATAGCCTGCACCGCGTCAATTAGCTCTTCCCTACCGCCATATGATACAGCTAGATTTAAAAGCCTCCCTTTGCAATTTTTAGTTTCGCTCTCAGCTAAGGAAATCAACTGCTGTATTTGAGGGTTCAAAGCTTCCCTCCGTCCTGAAACCACAAAACGACAATCTTGCTCCAAAAACTCATGTCGATATTTCTGAAGATAATCTACAAACAACTCCATAATTGCACTAACCTCGTGACTAGGACGTGCCCAATTTTCTGTAGAAAATGCATACACAGTCAGTATGGGAACGCCTAAATCTCGAGAAGAGTTTAAAATCCTCCGAAATGATTCGAGACCGGCCGCATGGCCTTCAGATCGGCTCAAGCCACGTGCCGCAGCCCAACGACCGTTACCATCCATTATGAGACCCACGTGTTTGGGGTTTTCATCCTCCACGATGGACAGCAAATCCTCTAGTGATTTACTCAAAGCTGCCATTATTTATGGCTAAACCTGCATAATATCGGCTTCTTTGTTACTTAAACCCTCATCAACTTGCTTCACGTGGCTATCGGTTAACTTCTGAATACTTTCCGATAAAACCTTAAGTTCATCTTGGGAAATTTCCGAATCTTTTTCCATCCTCTTTGCTTTGTCCATCCCATCACGACGCACGTTGCGGACAGCAACTCGGGTCTCTTCAGCAAACCTACCCGCAACCTTAACTAAATCGCGACGACGCTCTTCAGTTAAATCAGGCAAAGGAACCCGGATCAGCTGGCCCTCTCCTGCAGGATTTAAGCCTAGATCGGACTCTCGAATTGCTTTTTCTACGGCTGGCGCGAGATTAGCATCCCATACCTGAATCGTAAGCATTCGCGCCTCTGGAACAGAAATATTACCCACCTGACTAATGGGGGTCATAGCACCATAAGCATCAACACGAACGCCATCGAGAAGCGCTGGATTAGCTCGACCTGTTCTAAGGCCTCCAAGTTCGCGCCGATAATTCTCCAATGCACCTTCCATGCGAAGCTCGAGATCATCCAGTAAGTCTTGACTCATACTAATCTTCCTCAGTTTTTTTTTGTTTAGCCGATTTGCTTACCTTGTGACAACCGTTCTCGTACCTTGACCCGTTATAGCGCCTGCCATCGCTCCAGGCTCGTTAAGGTTAAATACAATCAGCGGAAATCCATTATCCTTTGCAAGGGTAATGGCTGTTAAATCCATAACCTTTAACTCTTGCTCCAAAACTTGATCATAAGTCAGGGTGTCAAAGCGACTTGCGTCGGGATCTTTCTCTGGATCAGCATCATACACTCCGTCCACTTTTGTTGCCTTAACCATTGCATCGCAGCCCATTTCTGCAGCTCGAAGAGCGGCCGCGGTATCAGTGGTGAAGTAAGGATTGCCAGTCCCCGCGGCAAAAATAATCACCCGGTCTTTGTCCAAATGCCTTTGGGCGCGGGCCCTGACGAAGGTTTCACAGATAGCTTCCATGGGAATTGCCGATTGAACCCGAGCGTCAACTCCCTCGGCAAGAAGTGCAGACTTAAGAGCCAACGCATTAATTACCGTAGCCAACATACCCATATGATCGCCGGTAACCCTATCCAAACCGTTTGCCGCTCCAGCGACACCACGAAAAATATTTCCACCGCCAACAACTAAGCAAATCTCGCATCCAAGGGCTTTCACTTGGCGAATCTCTCCCGCCACACGAGCTAAGAATTTGGGGTCAATTCCATACTGCCGATCACCCATTAAAGCCTCTCCCGACAATTTTACGAGGAGTCGCTTGAACTTTTTCGGCTGGGTCATAAACTATCCTTGTTTAGTTTGCATGCCTTTAGCCTTAGCCACTGTGCGAGAAAAGACCCAAGCCAACACTTAAAGGTTTTTACTTAACCCGAGAGACAAAAAAGGGGCTCTAAAAGCCCCTTCTGTTAGAAATCAAAAACTATGATTTAACTAGCCATAGCCGCTACCTCTGCAGCAAAGTCATCCTCTTTTTTCTCCATCCCTTCTCCAAGTTGGAAACGAGCGAAGGCCTTCAGAGTGACCTCCTGTCCAAGATCTTTGGAAGATTTGGACAGAACGTCTGAAATTTTAGTTTCGCCGTCCACGACAAAAACTTGATCCATCAGGCAGAGTTCTTTTTTAAATTTAGCGAGCCGACCCTCTACCATCTTTTCGATTATTTCCTCAGGCCGGCCAGATTCACGAGCTTGTTCCAATAAAATTGTGCGCTCTTTTTCAATAATAGCTGGGTCCAGTTCTGCTTCTGAAATTGCAGCTGGAACGGGGTCGGCTGCCGCAACATGCATGCAAAGTTGCTTGCCAAGAGATGCTAAAGCCTCCTTTTCACCCTTCGATTCAAGAGCTATCAGCACACCAATTTTTCCAAGCCCGTCGACCACAGGGTTGTGCATGTAAGAGACCACTACGCCATCAGCTACCTCTAGAATTTTCGAGCGGCGGATGTTCATGTTCTCGCCGATAGTAGCAATCTTATCTGCAAGCTCCTCAGCTACTGATCTGTTTACCCCCGGGTACTGCTGGTCATTAAGTTCTGCTACATCTGCACCAGACGTTAGTGTTAATGAAGCTAGTGTTGACACAAATTCCTGAAAGGATTCATTTCGAGCGACAAAGTCAGTCTCAGCATTCACTTCAAGAACCGAGCCTTTCATCCCGTCAACCTTTACCGCAACCAGTCCGTCAACCGCTGCGCGATCAGATTTCTTGGCTGCCTTAGATAGGCCTTTTACCCGCAACCAGTCAGTTGCAGCTTCCATATCTCCATTATTTTCAGTGAGTGCTTTCTTGCAATCCATCATGCCTGCGCCAGTAGCTTCACGCAACTCACGAACTAGGCCAGCGGTTATAGCTGTCATGATCTTTTCCTTTTGTTTTGTAAACCTAGAATTCGCCTTCCTGCTTCAGAAGCATCCGCACAAAACTGGGCTTTTGGTGCACCAGAAATTGGCACACCGAATTATTTAATTATTGAGTTACTCGGCGGGAGCTTCTTCGGCAAGAACTTCTTCGGCAGGAACTTCTTCGGCAGGAACTTCTTCATCAGCCACAACCGTTTCCTCTGGGGCAGTATCCGATTCCCCCAGGTCCACTCCCTTTCCTACCATCTCGGCCTGGATACCATCCAAGATAGCGTCAGATACAAGCTCACAGTAGAGGTTAATTGCTCTTAGCGCATCATCATTACCTGGAATAGGATATTCAATGCCGTCAGGGTTAGAGTTTGAATCCACGACTGCTACAACCGGAATGCCAAGAACCTTAGCTTCAGCAATTGCTAAATGCTCTTTATTTGTGTCGATCACAAAAATAATATCAGGCAGTCCGCCCATGTCGCGAATACCATCTAGAGTCTTTTTTAATTTCTCATGTGTGCGGGTTAGATTTAATTGCTCCTTTTTCGTAAGGGCATTAACCTCCCCACTCTCCATTGTTTCTTCGATCTCACGCATACGTTTGATTGAAGCTGAGATAGTTTTCCAATTTGTTAGCATTCCACCGAGCCAGCGATGGTTAACATAGAATTGGCCTGAACGGCCTGCATACTCTGCTACTGTCTCAGCTGCCTGACGCTTGGTGCCAACGAATAAGACTCTTCCTCCTTTAGCAACAATCTCACGAATTGCTTCGAGAGCACGCCCCATTAATGGTGCTGTCTGGTCGAGGTTAAGAATGTGAACACCGTTACGATCACCAAAGATGAAGTGTTCCATCTTGGGGTTCCAGCGCCGAGTTGAGTGTCCGAAATGAACGCCAGCTTCGATTAGCTGACGCATTGTGAAAGTAGGCATCGCCATATGATATCTCCTTTGGTTGAGCCTCACCGGGGTCTATGTGGTTCACCAAAGGTGACCCCGGCTGTGAAGTTGAGGTCGCGCTAATAACCAGCTGAGCCTAGGAATCAAGGAAAAAGGATGAGTATCACCTAACTAGCATGTAATGAGCACCAGCATCTAAAGCCCCAACTTAAACTAGGGGTTTAACTCTGCCCCCACTATGAAACCTCCGCCAAGCAATCTTGACCCAGAATACGCAACGGCTACTTGGCCCGGTGCAATTCCATATTCAGGTGCATCTAAACGCAACTCTCCATCTCCAATAAAAACACCCTCTACGGGCTCCATCGTGGAACGGATCTTTACACGAATACACTGGCCTGGTTGAAGATCCACAAGCCAGTTTTGATCCTTGATGTAAATTGTTTGCTTGGCCAGCGCAGATTTTGGCCCAACAACGACTTCAGCGCTCTCTGGTCTGACCTCAATAACATAAATTGGGTCCTGAAAACCTCCTACACCAAGCCCACGACGCTGACCTATCGTATAGCCAACGATTCCGGAGTGCTGGCCAAGGACACGATTATCGTCAATGTGTACAATATTTCCAGGCGCATCAGCTTCAGGCCGCAACTTTCTAACAACATTCACATAATCTCCACCTGGGACAAAGCAAATGTCCTGGCTGTCAGGTTTGCTTGCTATTTCTAGCCCAAATTTTTCTGCTAACTCACGTGTCTTAGATTTTGGCCATGCGCCCAAAGGAAATCGAAGCAATTTTAGTTGGTCAGGCGTTGTTGCAAACAAGAAATAAGATTGATCTTTTACGCCATCAGCCGCTCGATGTAACTCTGGTCCGTTAATGCCCTCCCTACGCTCGATATAATGCCCAGTAGCAAGGGCGTCCGCATTAAGATCAAGCGCGGTCTGCATGAGATCTTTAAACTTTACCGTTTGGTTGCATCGAACGCAGGGAATCGGCGTCTCTCCACGGAGGTAAGAATCCGCGAAATCATCCATTACAGCATCACGAAATCGGCTTTCATAGTCCAAAACATAGTGGGGGAAGCCCATGAGTTCAGAAACCCGTCGAGCATCATAAATATCCTGGCCAGCGCAGCAAGCTCCAGACTTCTCTAAAGCAAACCCATGATCGTATAGCTGAAGAGTAACACCAACAATATCATAACCCTCAGAATGCAACAGCGCAGCGGTAACTGATGAATCAACTCCACCAGACATCGCAACAACCACCCGGGTGTCTTTTGGATCTTTATCTATGCCAAGGGAATTCATGGTGACATTTTAGGCAAGTTACGAAAATTTACCAATTCTGAATTGCAGACTCTAACAAAAAGACTTATGTCCGCGTTGTGGGAACTCCCCACTATGACGATAAACGACATTCGTAATAGACGTGATGGACCCGGGGGCAGTACCCGGCATCTCCACCATTTTCAATGCTTCTCCAGGAGGCAGATAAGGGGATGAAATAGGATCGACATGCGTTCAAAGGGATGTTTTTCGTTCGGTATGGCACCGCTGTTATCGGGCCAAGCTTATAGTTGCAAATGACAACAACCAAGCACCGGTCGCTCTGGCTGCATAGCAGTCCGAAAAACCAAAACTTAAATCCCTAGATCTTTGCTAGATCTAGGTGGGGGGGTAAGGCACCTAGCAACAGAACGCCTGTTTTCCCCTGCTTGTTATACATCCAGCCTTTCTAATGGCGCTATCCACATTCAAATTCCAATATCGCTCAGTGCGCTCTTTCCCTTTACTTGGCTTGTCCCTAGAAGTGCACTATGACTGAGAAACCGGATAGCCTTATCCCCTCTG
>Ga0213865_10002910_pt1 | contig 10659 bp, 18 predicted proteins | sample PICome_6_FD_160100 | JGI IMG/M metagenome (GOLD analysis project Ga0213865, IMG submission 160100) | Coastal seawater microbial communities near Pivers Island, North Carolina, United States - PICO282 | ecosystem: Environmental > Aquatic > Marine > Coastal | place: USA: North Carolina... | reverse complement strand
TTTAAAGCCGATAAGGTCATCACGCAATCCATCGACCATGGCATCTATCTTTTGCCTTAGATCGCGCTTCTCTGGTTCTTGTATAACCCATTGTAAGGCTATAGAACCATCATCTTTGTATGCAGTAGAGATTCTTTTAGCGTTGAATCCTTCTGCTGTTTGGTGGGTTAAATCTCTATGAGGGGCTACACCTTGGCTTGCTGCCCTCTCCTCTAGCTTCTTCATTAACCTATAAGCATAACGCCTATCGCAGTTAACATTTTTACACGCCTCAGTAACGGTCTTGTTCGTTGCTATGGCTGACATTATTTCTTTCTGTCTTTCAGTCGTACAAAACGGTATTAGTGTTTCAGGGTTTAGCATTGTCTACTTCTCCTGTAGTTTTTTTATCTCCGCGTACTCGCACTCCAATGGTATTGAAAGTTTAATTCCTAAATCCATAGCCCAGTGATAAACCTGATCTAAGTAGTGCGCCATTTCCCCTTTCTTTAAGTCGCTACTACTCTTCACTTGCTCGGATATTTCCTGCTTACCTATCTGGTAAGTATCTGTCCCTAGAAATCGTTTTTTAAGCCATATCTTCCATACTAACTCTGGCTTATCATGTTCAACCGTATGACCTTTCTTTTCCATCTCTCGCGCTATCTCCCTGTACCATATATGGGATAGTGCATTCTGACTAAGACTTCTTGGGTCTTGGTACGGTTCTAACTTAACAACTAAAGGTCTTGAATAGTCCCAAGCCATCATGTCATCTATAAGATACTTGGATTTCTTCTCAACATCAAATTTGTTGTTAAATCTCACAAATGCTCCTTGGCTCATTAATCACCACAAAAACAACTCATTGTGCTGTCATCAAAGTCAAACAAGTTGTTTTGCTCTTTAGCAATGATTTGCAAATCTTTATAACTTGGACTGTCTTTTCTAAACCTAGCATTTAGTCTTTCTTCTTGTGCAACCCACCAATCAGCCAGTTCAGGCTTATGCTCAATAATAGACTTCTTAATCTTTGTCCCTTTAAGAAAGCACAGGTCGCAATTACTTAATGTATTAAATTCTGCTTTAGGTAATTGAAGATCAAATGTTTGTTCTTGCCAAAACATACTTATATCAACTTCAGTGACATTATCATCAGCTAGTGGTACATGATACCCATCTTTTGCTCGCATTTTTGCTACTCGTCTAGGCTCATCTCCACGAATACCTACAGCAGTGTCAAACTCACAGTCCATATATCTTTCAATAGTCAAAACTTTTAGTTCGGATGTGCAAAACCTAGCCATACTATTTGGTAAGTATGATCTATCAGTTATTAGCTTTTCAAACGGCTCGCCATTCCTACTGGCTGTTTCGTAATTGACCTCTTTGAATGTCCTTTTGCCATTGTACTCTAACCAAACTATTGGAACATTCCAGTTGTAAGAGCAGTCTTCTACGAAATCTAAAGTCTGTGGCATCTCTTTTCCAGTGTTGCAAAATATGACTTTTATGTAGTCTGGTAGATCAAAGTTATGTGCTTCCATTATTTTATATAGTAGAAAAGCAGAACTTCTACCCCCACTAAAAGAAACTACGGTTTTATCTGTAAAATGATAAGGATTCATAATGGCTTCCTTAACCACTCATTCATCATGGTTTCGCATCTATCTTCAAATGCGCTAGTTTTCTTTTTCCTAGCACTATAATCTCTTCTCTTAGCTTCGTTGACAGGAACCAGGTCACTGTCAGTAATGAATGGTTTCTTGCCTATTCTGTTTGTTATTGTTTTATATGTTACCCCTGCTGCTTCAGCTATTTCTTTGTATGTATAAAACTGCCCGTTAATTAATATATCGCTCTCAGTCCCGTCATACCTTTTTCTTATTCTTGCTGGCATTATAATTTTCTCCTCAAATACTTTTGTGATACAACCATGGCATCAGTTTCCAGTCTGCGTATCTCTTTCGGTAAGCTCTTGGCTTTGCCACCACTTCTTGAATACGGTGGATAGAGATCATCGCTTGTGCAATACGGCTTACTATATAGTCTGTTCTTTATGCAGTTATATGTTGAGCCGATAAGTTCAGATAACTCGTTATAAGTATAATATTCACCATCTAATAACGAATCATGTCTTCCCTTGAACTGGATTCTGCGGGTTTTCATGCCTTACTTCCCCATCAAAGTAATAGCCATATTTACCCATAAAATGGTTAATGGCTCGGTTTTTTGCCTCCACATTTTCAACCCAACTTACATCAGCTAATTTATCTTCAACTGATATTGCCCTACTGCTTTGTTTTTTAGACTTTACTTTAGGAGAGCCACCTGTTGCAGCAGCTCTCTTTAGCCAGTTATCTATGAATCTCTTCATATCTACCTTTCTTCTGGTAGGATTAGCATCTAGCCAAGATTCCATTGATAACAATTCTTGGCGAACATCAACGCCACGCTGAGAATACGCCCTTTCCCAAGCAATTATGTCCTCTTGCTTTGGCTCGTATGTACTACCGTCTTTACACAACATATTATTCTCCCAGTGAATACTGCATTACACTGCAAGACTCATTAAACTTGTTCTTAACAGTAATACGTTTTTTGTTAATAACTATACCATCCTGAATCATTTCTGCGATTCTAGCTGATAATCTGTAAATCCCCAAATCTATCAAGGCTTCACGCCCAGTTATGTATTGGTTTTCAAGTAAATAGTTATGGATTCTCTCTTGCTGTGTCATTGGCTTTTCCTCTGGTTTGTTAAAAATTGCATCGTAATTTGCATCAAACTTCGCTTTGTTTGTTGGTCTTTGCTTGCTGCCTTTACCGTTCATATCACGCCTCCATGTTCTTAAATATATGTGAGATAACGTCAACTGTCCAACCATTGCCTAGCATCTTGTATCTCTGACTGTTAGAAACACCCACGGTATAGCCATCAGGAACAGTCTGTAATCGCTCGCATTCTGTTGGCGTTAGCTTTCTGTAATTACTAGGTGGTTGAAATACTTTTGGCTCTCTGTTGCCACCAGTGCAAGCATTTAGTGTAGATGACTTACCATCAAAGTGGTAAACACGCTTGATACAGTCATGCCCATTTAGGTCAGCATGACCCATAAATATTAAACCATTATCAGACTTTTGCTGTGGGATTCTTGTGTCTTGAAAGTAGTTGTAAGGAACACCCTTATAGAAGTTAGCAGTCAAAGTAAATGCTTTATCTTTTTCTGGTGCTTGAGTGTATCTGTCTGCTCTTCTATTACCCGCTTGCATCCATTTATCGTTACCTCTTTCCATGTATGCAATAGACTTTTCTGAATGGTAGTGTTCTTTACCAATGTCAGCTACATCCTCTAGTATGTCTCTCAATACAATTCCTTTATCGTCTGGCTGAGATACCTGTGGGATATTTGTCCAGTACAATCTCTTTCTGCTTTGCGCTGAAACCAGACTTGAGTCAATAGCTATGGGATAGACTCCAAGAATGTCACTAATTACATCTTGGCATTCCTGCTTCATGCGTACATTTTCTAGTAGAAAGTATTTAGGATTACACTCTTTAACTAATCGAGCGTATTCAAAGAATAGTTTTGATCTAGGGTCATCAAAGTTTAGCCTGTCTCCTGCAAAGCTAAATCCCTGACAGGGCGAGCCACCAATCACCAGGTCAATCTTATGTCCATCAAATGACTCAGGGTACATTACTTCTTGGACATCTCCCAGGTGGATAGTGTCTGGGTAGTTCTTCTTAGCTATCTGTATAGCGTACTTATCAATCTCAGCAGCAAAGTATTTATCTACTTTAATTCCTGCTCTTTCGAGTGCGATTCTTCCGCAACTCATTCCGTCAAACAAACTTAGTACATTCATTTTCCACTCCTTATGGCTCAACTAAAGTTTCGCCCGATTAATTTAATATTTATCTTATATACATATTTGTTTATATACAAGCATTATTTAACCCTTTCACTGCGCGGAGCAAAATTTTCGATCAAAGGGCATAGCGACTTTGCGGTTACATTCGTATTCGTATCGGATATCCAACCTATCTCTTTGCAGAAACCGATCTGCATCGAGGGCTTTGTCTGGAGGGTCAACCACGCTCTGACGTTTAATTTAAGGAGTTCGTCAGCCCCAAGCCCGAATACTTACAAGAAAAGATGATATAAGACGTTACTGGACAGTAAAGTATGATATACTTACCTTTCTTGTTTTGTCGTAGATTCAAGTATAGTCTTTCCTGAGACTAAAAGTAAAGCCCCTTAATTGGGGCTTTCTATTTTCTGGTATAACAAGAAGTCGTAGATTGATAAATCCATCGCCCTACATATCTTGTCTATCGTATGAATTTTCATGTTAGCTTGCGCTCTCCACCGTACTACTTGCTGCGGAGTGCTGTCTGCGCGTTTGGCTAACTCAACACTGGATATGCCTAAATCGACTTGTGCCAGTTTTAAGCATTTGCCTGTATCAATCATGCTGACATTCCTTTTATCGTGTTAAAATCGAGCTGTGAGTTTCCCCACTCACACTCCTATGGTTTAGCCCCCTCTTCGGAGGGGGTTTTTTTAGAACGGTATATCATCCTCTAGTAAATCAGATCCTTGTAATACTTCTTTTACCTTTTTGCTGTTGCTGTTGTGGCTTACCCCGTCAGGCGAACTACTATCGTTATAGATAACATTGACGTTGCCTAATATGTTCATTTTATGACCAGCCTCTCGCTCTTCTTTGGTTAAGCTCTGACCAATAAAGCCATTGTTGTCGTACTGGTCTTTGTTATATACATCAACAAAAGTAGTCAGGTTTAAGTATGTTCCCTTTGCACCTTTATACAATCTTGATTTGTCGATCTTAGTTACATCTATTTGCACGTTTATTCCTACTTTCATAACACACTCCTATGGTCTTTTTCCTCTAGTTTAAGTTTATCAATTACATCACGCTCAAAATAAGCGATCTCTTCTTTTGTTGGAAACCTTATAGTTGTCCAAGTCAAACACCCAATGCATCCACCACTAAATGTTTTGCCGTGGCGAGATTTAGTATCATCTTTATTAGTAACCTGAAATGCATCTGAGCAAGTAGGGCAACATACTTCTATGCTATCCATATATACCTCCTATTGTGCTTCTCTAAATTCAGATGTTTTCATTATTTCCCTTTCTTTGGTAGTAAACTTTCCACCTTTCGAGGGGGCACGCCATACCAACTGTTTTTCAGTATCGCTGAGAGACATCCATTCTTCATTAGCTGTGGAATAGTCTCCAGTCGCAATACCATCCTTGATTGCTTGTATGACTGGCATAAGGTCAACAATCATGTCCTCATACTCATCTTGCTTGGACTTCTCTGTCCTTAGCATTGCTGCCTCAGCATCATCGTCAGCCGTAGGTATGCCCGCAATAGATTGCAAAGCATAACGTCTAGCATAGGTGATTGCCGATCCCGCAGCTTGTGGATCACGCTTAACCAAGGGAAGGGTATAACTATTCTCCATCCACTCACCCGATGTATGCATTAGCCTGGTAACGACACCAACGCCAAACTCATCGGATATAGGGAACTGAGTATAGCTAAGACCATTCTTAGCAAACGACTCTTTGATAGCCTTAATAACGGATGTTAAGTCCGCGTAGCTAGATTTGAAGAAAGGGTTAGAGGAATCTTTCACCGCACCCCCCATCTCAGATTGTGCCTTACAAAGTGCTTCTGCAAGGGCTTTTATAGACTCACTTGATTTCATATTATTACCTCCTATGGAAGTAACAATATACCCTATAAGTGTTTATCTATCAACAGTTCTGTTTAGTATTCCCAGACAACTGGCGTAGTCTCACGGATGTCTACATGGATAAATGTCTTAGCAACACCGATACCAGTAAAGCCTAATCTCATAGCTTCTTTAATAATGATATGACGTTGTGCGCCACCAGATACATATATGTCACAGGCGATTCCCTGGGCATGAGTACCTGGCTTTGCTTTCTTAGCCTCTATACTATGGGATGGACTTCGGTATCCGCTAGTAATCTTAAACGGAAATCCACAGGCTTCACGCAACTGGTCTAGCTTGTATATAAACTCTGCCGACATCTCGTTCTCGCCAGTCTCCTGACAATTGAACTCTTCTATAGTGAAATACTTAAATCTCATTTTCTTAGACTCATCAGTTTGCTAACACCCTTAATACCAAAGCTACTAGAAATAGCTATGAACAATAAATACTGATACCAATCAGGTAATCCAGATAATGCTACAAATCCTTGCTCAACACGATCAATAATAGACGGGTCATCGACAATTATGGAATAGCCAACCATAAACACAGGTATTGACAAAACAATAGTCCAAAACTCGTCTTTCCAACTATGTGCTGAAGCATCAACAGCTTTAGCTTCCCAATCCGCATCATTCTCTATAACGCGCATCTTAGCTTCGTGTTTAGCCTGTTTCTCTTCTGCCTTGTTCTTTAGATAGCCACCAGCAAGATTAGCTATCGGTGATATTAAAGTTTGCCACATGGTTTATCTCCTATTTAAGGGGGTTAGACAAATAGTCCATTCCATCCCACAAATCATTTATTTCCTTATTAACTATTTTAATTCGGTCATCTACATCCCCTAAACTTTCACTTATTAATTCTGCTTGTTTTACTGTTGCTTTCATCGTCTCTATATCTTTTTCTAGCGTAGATACGTCTTTAGACAATTCTAAGAGCTTTTCTTGTTGCCCTACTATAGTCTCTAGGTTAGTCCCTAAAGTGGCTAATTTCGCGCTTAAAGAGGCTATATCGTTATCTTTAAGCTGTTGCTCAATAAGACCTATCTTCTCTTCTATAGGTGCTACCTGTGGGATAGCCCTAGACTCAACAGACTCTAATCTGCTGTATAGGCTACTGGCAGTCCAGACAAACGAACCTATTGTGGTAGCCAGGGAAACTAGTATAACTATATAGATTCCCTTGAACTTAACACCACCGATAGATAGCTCTGTTTCTGCTAGATTCATTCGCAATCTTCTCCATACATAAAGCAATTATAACCTTGTCCTGTAGGAGAAGTAAGATAGAACTCACTCTCACTACCAGCTAACAAGATGTCAGCTTCAGAAGCATATAGGCTCAAACCAATATTATCTTGTCCATTTAGGTAAACAGCAGTTAGGTTTCTTGTCGTGTTATATCCCATTTGCACCCATTGCATATTAGCATCATAGAATATCGATGTCTCTTCGGCAGTTGTGTTCGCATTCTCTATACCTTGCTCAAAGAAATCTACAGCTTCTTCGTTTGCTGCTACAGCAAGATAAGCTGAAGCATTATTAGCATGAGTCTCAACATCATCTAACGATTGGTTATAGGTATCAACTTCTTCTTGGGTAATCGTTAGGTATTCTTCGTTCTGTGCAACAAATGTCTGCACTTCCTCTTCTTCTTGTGGTGTTGATGCAGTTTCTGCCATCTCAGCAACTTCTACTACCTGGATCATGTCAACAACAACCTCTGTGAAGGTGTCTATGGCGTTATCCATGAGTTCGAGTTCATCTGCTGCCTTATTCTGCAAGACAGCTTGCAAGTCACCATAGGGCTGGTAACTAGACATATTATATAGGGCATTATTATAAGCCTGTAACTGCTCTGTGCTTATATGAGCAGAGCCTGACAAAGTGCCATCAGACAGCGCATCACCATGATAGGCATACTCTGTTGCTGCACCAACTAATTTAATGCCAGTGTCGATTTGATCAACGATGCTAGAAGAAGCATCGATCAAATTATCTAGCTGATTGCTTTGTGCTGCGGAACTTATCGCTAACAGACACAATATCTTCTTCCACATCTTCAGTTACCTCTCCAATCTGTAGGATACCGTTGTACCAATCGGTATTGTCTTTATAGTCTGGTATGTATAGTTCTGGCTGTGTTTTCATAGCCAAGAATGCTCGTTTCCCCACGACCAACCTAGAGTTTTGGATTATTGGACAAGGACTACCCGCTAAAAGCATAGCCTTAAATACATCTATGGAAGAGCATAACCTGGATACTGCTGCCACCTTCATGCCAAGGTCAGACAGTAACTTGCTCTCCTTTAATCTTACGCAATCTTTATCCGTGGAATAGCTTCCTGACGAGAAGCCCACGCCAACAGTCTGTAAAGAGCCACCACTACCCTTTAAACAAGTGTCTAAGCCATTAGACATATATCCAGGGGTTATGGCAGAGCCAACAGGTATCTCACTACTCGATCCTGCACCGTTGTAGTGATTCGTTGTACTGGTATCTGAAGTAGTGTTGTTGGAGCTTACTACTGAGCCATCGCCATTATAGGTATTGAGACTACCCTCTTGCTGATTGGCACTGGCTGTTCCCGCTAATGCTAGGAGTAGGATTAGGCGTTTCATTTGTTAGCAATCGAGTCAACCTGCTTCATAGTGTGCTTTAGGTTTTCATCAATCCTTGCCAACGTGACTTGCTGTTGTTGTAGGTTCAACTCTAAGCTAGTAATCCTAGAGTCGTTTCGCGAAACTTCATATTCAGTTTGGTCAATATCTGCCGACAGATTAGTAGCATAGGCAATCATCGCAACAACTTGAATTGCTATCAACACTATAGTGCTTACAGGTAATTTTGCCACACCGTTTGAAAGTTCCATTCCCTAAATCCTAATTTAGTTCTCAATCTGTTAATTATACGATAAACCAGTAATGTCAGCACACAATTTATGTGTACACATTAATACACTTATATAACTATTTTAACTGACATCAATATGTGCAGTTTTATGGTATATTCTGTTACCTTCCTCGTCATCTTCACCAAAATACTCTTGCCAGAATATCCGTATAACATCTGATCTGCTTCCAAAAGATGAACGAACATCCTCAAACGCTTGGTTTACTTCTTCCATATTAGTGTTATCAATAGTAGTTTCAATAACATCAACCCAATCTTCTTCTACGAGTTTTGTATATCCAACTTGTATCATGGTGCAACCTCAGTATTTCCCATTAGGTCATAAATAGAAATAGTTAAATATTGTATGCTAGTAACAAAATCAATTTCTATTTTGAATTTTGAAGCAGTATCTGATCTGCCGAAACTATCTTCAGTAGTAATATCAAAAGACTGATACGTAGGACTAGAACCAACTTTAGCTAAAACACTAAAATACCTAGGATTGAAATTATTGTTATTAACAACATAAACGCCTGCACCAGAGAAACTATCCGCAGAATAATAAACAGTTACATTATTATATACACTGGATGCATCTGGGTATTTTGATATTCTGAAATATGTTCTATCATTGGTTGAATCATAATAACTACCTAATACCACCGCACTATTACTTCCTGTCGTGCTTGTTGCCATTTTACCTCTATTAGGCACAATAATATCTGTTTTATCACCAGACACAAAATACCAAGCATTATAAGTAGAAGGTGCACTAGAGTAAGTTGCCGTTCCAAGAGAAACACCTGATCTGTTTTTTGAAACAAGATACTTTCTAAGATAGTAGTATCTATTGAGAATATCACTTGCGTATGAGTTACCAACTCTCATGTGAAAACGCGCTGTCATAGTTTGTAGGGCATCAACGCTAGGATCATCAATACCACCTTCAAATATTGTCACAGGATTGGTGGTGTTAATTTGAATAAGAGATGTATTACCAAATGTTCTTTTTTTAATGTTATCTAACTTTGCACCATCCGCAGAAACATCCCTTCCGTCTACTGTTTGAGTGCCACTAAATGTTATGTTTTGTCTGCAATTTATACTAGTTGGCAATACTTGTAATACTGGTAATGCTTGCCCCATCATAAAGTTGTATGCTACATCACTGGCTCTAGTAACTTCTACACCTTCGTGCTGTAACTTGAATTGCCCTAAAGAATCATTAACATCTACTATTAAATCACCAGTGTCATTCTGTATAGTAGTATCTGTACCGTCATGAGTAATGGTTAAGTCATCATCTGCACCTACAGCTATAGACTCACTATCGCCTAGTGAAATGGCATTAGCAGTTATTGTGCCACTTGCTTCAATGTTTCCTGTAACATCTAAGTTGCCACCATACACAAATAAGTTATTACCAGACTGTACAGCAAGGTCTTCATTTATACTAACATTATATTCACTTACATTTAGCTTATTAGTTCCGTCATAATGTAAAGTAACCCCTCCATTAGGAGTAGCAGTAATCATGGATTCGTTAGTGTCTGAAACTACAGCAAATATGTTTCCGTTAGTTTTTAGTATAAGCCCTAACTCACCTGCATCTTCAATTACAGAGGGTTCACCATTATTATGGTAAATTAACAGGTCGCTATCTGTACCAAACTTAGCTTTTACTCCATCGTTAAACAAAACATCCCCAGTGAACGTATCCCCTGATAAGTTTGCTTTGCCTGTAATGTCAGAAGCTGTAAGGTAAGTGCCTAAATCACTAATCTGTGATTCAGTAATGCTTAGTGCAGCTTGATGCTGAGTAACACTGGTTTCAGTAATGTTTGCATCTGGCACATCTGCCCATGTAACAGCAGTAGATAAATCGTTAACTTCTGTAAAAGATGTTAAATAAGTGTTTGTGTCTACAGTATAAGTACCCGCACCAGTACGCTTCATAAAGCCGTTGCTGGTAAAGTCTCCGTCTTTGATTGCGTTTGAGTCTA
>Ga0213865_10002909_pt1 | contig 10660 bp, 4 predicted proteins | sample PICome_6_FD_160100 | JGI IMG/M metagenome (GOLD analysis project Ga0213865, IMG submission 160100) | Coastal seawater microbial communities near Pivers Island, North Carolina, United States - PICO282 | ecosystem: Environmental > Aquatic > Marine > Coastal | place: USA: North Carolina | collected... | reverse complement strand
TTTGCTGTACTGGCCTACCTTGGACACTGTGAGACTCCAAGCTCCGAGGAATTTGGCGACTCTATTACCAGAGGTATTCTTTACCTCGTTGACAAAGGCATGAAAAATGAAGGCGAGCTCCGTTCAGGAGCAGCCGAGGGGCATGCATGGGTCTACGAACACGGCATTGCAGCCTACGCATTGGCTGAGGCATACACCTTCTGCAGCAAACTTGGCATCAACATACCTAACCTTGCGGAAGTCACCAAACAAGCAGGTGATATCATCATGCAAGGACAGGCAAAAAGCGGCGGCTGGGTCTATGGATTTGATACAGGCTCCAACGACGGTGACAACTCGGTCGGCTTCTGGCAAATCCAGGCATTGAAGGCCTGCAAGCATACCGGCCTCTGGGATGACAAGGATTTTAAGGAGACCATTAAAGATGCTCTTGATTACCTCGAAGAGGTGCAAGGTAGCAACGGCGCCATCGGCTACAGAAGAAGTGCCGCCAGAAGCCCCGGGCTCACAGGTGGTGGTGTATTGGCCTATCAAATGTGGGATAAGAGCAGCCATTCCGTGGTGCGTGATGGCATCAAATACATCAGAAAAAATGCAGAGTTTGACTGGGAGGAAGAATCATCCAACCTTTACTACCACTATTATAATGCTCAGGCGATGATCAACCGAGGTGGCGGAGATTGGGACGAGTATAATGAAATCTTCAGGGACAAACTGCTTGCGGCACAAGGTGACGACGGTTCATGGAGCCGCAAAGAAAAAGTTCACCATGGAGCCAACGGACCGCACATGGCAACCTGCCTTGCTACCTTCATGCTTGAGGTCTACTACCGTTTCTTGCCTGCCACGGGGCAAAAGACTCGATGATTGAACAGCAAGGTTAGGCTCTGCGATGACCAATCGTAAAGTTTTTGACCCATGCTACATCAATTGTCATCGCTAAGAGGATCGCCCCCCATTGAGATGGCTACTAATGAGACTTCCATTGCCCTTACCATTGCCGGGGCGGACTGCTCGGCCGGGGCTGGTATTCAGGCAGATCTGAAAACATTCCTCAATCACGGCGTTCATGGCCTGAGCGCTATTAGCTGTGTCGTTGCTGAAACACCAAGAGAGGTTCGCCTGATCGAACCCACGGAAATATCCACGCTTGAGGCTCAGCTCAAGATACTCATTGAGCATTATCCGATCCACGCTGCCAAAACAGGCCTGTTGCCCACCGTGGAGAGCGTCCGCACCACGGCAGCGATATTCAAAGAGCTTAAAGTCCCACTCGTGGTTGACCCGGTGATGATCGCATCCACTGGCTCTGTGCTCACTGAGGGAGACTGCATTGATGCCCTGATCAAGGACTTGCTTCCTGTCGCGACACTCGTCACTCCCAATATCCCGGAAGCTGAAGCACTGCTTGATTGTAGCATCCAGTCTGAGGATGAGCTGGATAATGCCGCACGTGATATTGGCCAGCGACATCAAATCTCCTGCCTGCTCAAAGGTGGCCATTTGCCCGGCAACACTGATCGACTTGATGTGCTCTGGCATGAGGGTCAAGCTCACCATTTCCGGCATCCCTGTATTTCCACTCCCGATGGAATTCACGGCACCGGGTGTACTCTTTCAGCAGCCATCACCGCGGGCTTGGCTCAAGGCCGGAAGATGACCGAAGCGGTCACACATGCGATTGATTACCTGCAGCAACTCATTCAATCTGCTCACACTTGGGAACATGATGAGCACAGCATAAGCTGTTTGGGTTGGCAGGCATCACTGAGCGGGAAATAGCTCCAAGCAGGCTAACTACCTCTGGTGATATTGGCACAGCCAGTGCTCTGTTTAAGCCACTGGCGTTACCTTATGGCCTTACGGCGCACAGACACAGAGCGCACAGGAATAACATTGACCTCACGGCAGGTTACTTTAAACAGCCGCGCGTCTATTCTTTTTCACCATGAGCCAAGAGACCATTATTTACACCCAGACCGATGAGGCACCAGCATTAGCCACTTATTCCTTGCTGCCTATCATTCAAGCCTTCACCAAATCATCAGGAGTCAAGGTCGAGACCCGTGACATCTCACTAGCCGGCAGAATTCTGGCTCAATTCCCCGACAGACTCACTGAAGACCAAAAGACTGGCGATGCCCTCGCAGAGCTCGGTGAACTTGCCAAAACTCCGGAAGCCAACATCATCAAGCTTCCCAATATCTCAGCGTCTGTTCCCCAAATGGAAGCAGCCATTACTGAACTTCAGCAAAAAGGCTATGACATTCCTGACTATGCCGATGCCGAGGAGGTGTATGCCAAGGTCAAAGGATCTGCCGTAAACCCAGTGCTCAGAGAGGGAAACTCCGACCGCCGCGCCCCCAAGGCTGTCAAGGAATACGCCAAGGCCAATCCTCACCGCATGGGCGCATGGAGCGCGGATTCCAAGTCTCACGTTGCATGCATGTCGGCAGGTGATTTCCGCTCTAATGAAAAGTCAGTCACTGTTGAGAGTGCCGCAGACGTGCGCATCGAGCACACCTCATCTGATGGCACTACCACGGTTCTCAAGGAAAGCATCCCATTACTCGCGGGAGAGATCATTGATGCCACCCGCATGAGCAAAACTGCACTCCTCTCGTTTCTCGACGAACAAATCGCCGAGGCCAAGGAGCAAGGGGTTCTCTTTTCCCTGCACATGAAAGCGACCATGATGAAGGTCTCAGACCCCATTATTTTCGGGCACTGCGTTGCTGCTTTCTTCAAAAACGTCTTTGAAAAACACGGTGAGATCCTTTGCGAGGCCGGAGTTGACCTCAGAAACGGCTTTGGTGACTTGTTAACCAAATTGCAGACCCTGCCCGAGCACCAACAAGCCGCTATCATCGCAGACATTCAGGAAGCCTATTCCAATGGTCCTGCTCTCGCCATGGTCAACTCTGACAAGGGTATTACCAACCTGCATGTGCCCAGTGATGTCATCGTGGATGCCTCCATGCCGGCCATGATCCGCACCTCCGGGCAAATGTGGAATGCTGCCGGGGAAACGCAAGACACCAAGGCTGTCATTCCGGATTCATCCTACGCAGGTATTTATCAGGCTACGATCGACTTCTGCAAAAAGAATGGAGCTTTTGACCCCACCACCATGGGCACAGTACCCAATGTTGGCCTGATGGCTCAAAAAGCCGAGGAATACGGCTCGCACGATAAGACCTTTGAAATTCCTGCCGCTGGCACGGTGCGCATCATAGACGCTGAGGGCAATATCCTGATCGAACACGAGGTGGAAGAGGGTGACATCTGGCGCGCCTGTCAGACCAAGGACGCACCAGTACAGGACTGGGTAAAACTGGCCGTATCCCGTGCACGCGCAACTGGCTCACCTGCTGTTTTCTGGCTTGATGAAACTCGCGCTCATGATGCTGAAATTATGGCCAAGGTGAATCAATACCTCGCCGATCACGATACCAGTGGGCTTGAAATCCACATCATGTCACCGGTGGCAGCTACCGAATTCACTCTCGAGCGCTGCAAAGCCGGGCAGGATACCATTTCTGTCACCGGCAACGTTCTGCGTGACTACCTGACCGATCTTTTCCCCATCCTCGAGCTTGGCACTTCTGCTAAAATGCTGTCCATCGTGCCCTTGATGAACGGTGGTGGTCTCTTTGAAACCGGAGCCGGTGGCTCTGCACCCAAACACGTTGATCAATTTACCTCTGAGAACTACCTGCGCTGGGACTCACTGGGTGAATTTCTCGCCCTTGCCGTTTCCCTCGAGCACCTTTCAACCAAATTTGGCAACGCCAAGGCGCAGATACTGGCTGATGCACTTGACGCTGCTACCGGGCAGTTCCTTCTCAATGACAAGTCACCCACTCGTAAGCTCGGAGGCATTGATAACCGGGGCTCCCATTTCTACCTGGCGCTCTACTGGGCTGAGGCCTTGGCAGGCCAGACAAGCGATGCGGAACTTGCCTCGAGCTTTGCCCCTGTCGCCTCTGCTCTGAGAGAAAATGAAGACAAGATTGTCGAGGAACTCATCGCAGTGCAGGGCTCAAGTGTTGATACGGGTGGTTATTACAAAATGAATGACACACTCACCGGGCAAGCCATGCGACCCAGTCAGACACTCAATGACATTCTGGCCGGCATCTGAGTCTTGTGATGTTCGGCACCAATAGTCATGACTCAGTAAATTGGCAAAACCAACGAGCTCGCGGGGTCAAAAGCAAGCCACCTCTGCTAGCCTCCCCCTCTCTCTAATGAAGGTTGAGGCCTAGGGCTCATGGCGGCTCTGCGGGTCTCATGTCGCTTTTTTCCTGCCTCCCATCCCCCCTGTCATTGACAATTCCTCTCCTTTCTGCCCACCTTTCTCCCGCTCACTCCAGAGCCTCCCCACACTTTTTTCATCTACTAAACACAACTCCTTAAAAGACCATGTATGACCTCATTGTAATTGGCGGTGGACCCGCAGGATATGTCGGAGCAATACGCGCTGCACAACTCGGAAAAAACGTTGCCGTTGTTGAGGTCGATCGCGCTGGAGGAACTTGCCTGAACTGGGGTTGTATCCCTACCAAGGCGCTGCTCAAGAATGCGGAGCTGTATCAAACGCTGACCAAAAAGGCTGACACCTTTGGTATCTCTTTTGACAATCTTTCTTATGACTGGTCCAAGGTTGTAGGTCGCTCACGCCAGGTTTCAGACCGGCTTGCAGGTGGTATTGAGTTCCTCTTTAAGAAAAACAAAATTGACTACGTCCGTGGTTATGGATCGATCACAGACAGTAATCATGTAGAAGTCACCGCTGAGGATGGCTCCAAGCAGACACTGGAAGCTGCCAACATCCTGGTCACCACCGGGTGCAAAAGTCGCGAGCTCCCCCCCCTGCCCTTCAACGGCACATCTGTAATCAGTTCCAAAGAAGCCATGGTGCTTGAAAAACAACCGGAGAGCATGGTCATTATCGGAGCCGGGGCGATCGGAGTTGAGTTTGCCTACGTCTACAATGCATACGGCACGAAAGTGACCATGATTGAAATGCAGCCTAATCTGCTCCCTGTGGAAGATGAGGAAGTCGGCCAGGAGCTCCAGAAGTCATTTACCAAACAAGGAGTCCGCAGCCTCACCGACACCAAGTGCGTCAACTTCCAGGACAATGGTGACTCGGTATCGATCGATGTGGAGGGCCCCAAGGGGAATGAGACCATTACTGCTGATGTTTGCCTTGTTGCCATCGGGGTTGCTCCTGTGCTTCCCGGAGGCACTCAACCCGAGCTGGATGATCGTGGCTTTATCAAGGTGGATGATCGTTACCAGACATCAATCCAAAACGTCTACGCCTGTGGCGACATATCAGGACCACCTTGGCTCGCCCACACTGCCAGCTTTGAAGCGGTGCAATGCGTTGAGGGGCTCTTTGTAGAAGGCCACACACCACGCCAGGTCGGCAATTTCCCGGGTTGCACCTACTGCCACCCACAAGTTGCATCAGTGGGTAAGACCGAGCGCGCACTCAAGGAAGAGGGTATTGATTACAAAGTCGGCAAATTCCCCTATGCCGCCATCGGCAAGGCCCAGGCTGCGGCTGACGCAGAGGGCTTTGTCAAACTTCTGTTTGGCAAGGAGCATGGTGAGTTACTCGGAGCACACATCATTGGTGATAATGCGACTGAGCTCATTGCTGAGATGGGTCTGGCACTGGAAATGGAGCTCACAACAGATGAGATCCACTCCACGATTCATGCTCACCCGACTCTGGCTGAGGCGATTCACGAAGCCACCCTCGACGCGGACGGCCACGCCATCCACTTCTAGGATCAAATATTGGGGGCCTGCCCCCAACTACCCCTCCAACCCGTCCGGCCATGAATTACCCGCTGAAGCTCAGCTTTAAAATCGTGGCCATCGCACCGCAGATCTATGTGACCGATGCGTAGAGCTCACCCCTCAGGAGGAACTCAATCTGATCTATTCTTTCCTCATGCTGCTACTTCTCGAGAGGGATCGCGGTTAAAACATTCCATTTCAATTTTCATTCAACATGTCTGATCAACGAAAACCATTTCCCTTTGCCGACTTCGAGCCCAAGTGGCAACAGTATTGGGATGAACAAAACACTTTTCACACGCCAAATCCGGGCGAGGAAAACTTTGACGCGTCCAAGCCAAAATACTTCATCCTCGACATGTTCCCCTACCCGTCCGGCGCCGGTCTTCACGTAGGTCATCCAGAGGGCTACACCGCCACGGACATCATCGGCCGTTACAAGAAGATGAATAATTTCAACGTCCTGCACCCCATGGGCTGGGACGCTTTCGGACTTCCCGCCGAGCAGTATGCCATCAAAACCGGGCAACACCCTCGTATCACTACAGAGCAAAACGTTGATAACTTCCGCCGGCAACTCAAGGCCCTAGGCTTTGGCTATGATTGGCAGCGTGAGGTCAACACCACCGATCCCGGCTACGTGCGCTGGACCCAGTGGATCTTCCTGCAACTTTACAACTCCTACTTCAACGAGGAGACTCAAAAAGCCGCCCCTGTTTCCGAGCTTGAAGCCAAGGGTTGGACTCGCGAACAAATTGACGATGCTCGTCTCGCCTTCGTCCACGAGGCACCGGTAAACTGGTCACCCTCCATGGGCACGGTTCTTGCCAATGAGGAAATCGAGGAATGGAAAGCCAAGGGCGAAACTGTGGAGCGCCGACCACTTCGCCAGTGGATGCTACGCATCACCAAATACGCTGACCGGTTGATCAATGAACTCGACCCGCTCGATTGGCCAGATTCCATCAAGCTCCTGCAGAAAAACTGGATTGGCAAGTCCACGGGGGCTGAGGTTCACTTCGACATCCAAGGACACGAGGTCACCGTATTCACCACCCGCCCTGATACCCTCTTTGGTGCCACCTACATGGTGTTAGCCCCCGAACACCCTTTGGTAGCTGATATTACCACTCCCGAGCAGAAGGAATCCGTCGATGCCTACATCGCCGCATGTGCCTCCAAGTCGGATCTTGAGCGCGGTGATCTCAACAAAGACAAATCCGGTGTTCCCACGGGAGCTACCGCGACCAACCCTGTTAACGGAGAGCAGATACCGGTCTGGATCGCGGACTACGTAATGATGGGATACGGCACGGGTGCGATCATGGCTGTACCGGCGCATGATGAGCGTGACTTCGAGTTCGCCTCCAAGTTTGAGCTCCCGATCATTCAGGTCGTTAAACCCAATGATGATTCTGACTGGCAGGGGTTCACGGGTAACGGTGTTTCTGTAAATTCCGGCTTCCTCGACGGCATGAAAACCAAGGATGCCAAAAAAGCGATCATCCAATGGCTTCGGGACAACAAAAAAGGCACGTTTAAAGTGAATTTCAAACTGCGTGATTGGCTCTTTTCCCGCCAACGCTATTGGGGTGAACCCTTCCCTATCCTCTGGGAAAATGGCAATCACTATCCAGTTCCCGAGTCAGAGCTGCCTGTGCTTCAACCCGAGATGGATGACTTCAAGCCCACCGGTTCTCCTGAGGGCCCCTTGGCCAAGGCCACGGACTGGATCAACTACTCCGAGTCGGCCAAAAGGGAAACCAACACCATGCCCCAATGGGCAGGATCCTGCTGGTATTACCTGCGCTACTGCGATCCTAACAACCATGATCGCTTCATCTCCAAAGAGGCTGAAGAATACTGGATGGGTGCCAATGGCAACCCTGGGGGTGTCGACCTCTACGTCGGTGGCACGGAGCACGCTGTCCTGCATCTGCTCTATGCTCGTTTTTGGCATAAGGTTCTTCATGACCTGGGGCACGTCTCCACCAACGAACCCTTCCAAAAGCTCGTTAACCAAGGTCTGATTCTTGGTGAAGACGGACAAAAAATGTCCAAGTCTTTGGGCAATGTGGTCAACCCGGATGATGTCGTGCGGGAGTATGGTGCAGACTCGCTTCGCCTTTACGAGATGTTCATGGGCCCCCTTGAACAGGTCAAACCATGGTCGATGAAAGGTGTTGAGGGAGTGTCGCGCTTCCTTGCCAAAGTCTGGCGCCTTGCCTTTGAGCAAAACCAGGAAGGCGAGTGGGCATTATCAGGAAAACTTACCGATGAGAAGACTGAGGGCGACCATCAGAAAGCGCAAGCCGCAGAGCAAAAAGAACTGCTTAAGGTGCTCCACGAGACCATCAAGAAGGTGGGTGAAGACATCGAGAAGCTTTCCTTCAACACGGCGATTTCCCAGATGATGATCTGCACAAACACCTTTGGTAAAGCCCAGCAATTACCGGCCACGCTGCTACGCGACCTCCTCAAATGCCTCAACCCATTTGCACCTCACCTGACCGAGGAGATCAACTCCAGACTCAATCGCGCGGATTCCGATACCATGCTCTGCAATCAGCCATGGCCTGAGTTTGACGAAGCTTACCTCATCGAGGACGAAATCGAAATCGTCGTGCAGGTCAACGGCAAGCTGCGGGGTAAGATTCGCGTAGCTCCCGATGCATCCAAGGATGAGATCGAGGGCCTTGCCCAGCAAGATGAGAATGTGCAACAACACACGGAGGGCAAAACCATCCGCAAAATCATCGTCGTTCCCGGCCGTCTGGTCAATATTGTGGCGAACTAAGCAGCACCCTCCGACCTATCAGAGCTGGGATGCTCATTTTTCGGGATAACTTTCGAGCAGGAAGCCCCCTTTTTGGGTGGTGTTTTTTTACTTGGCAGGCTCCAACTCGCTTACCATGATCGGTATCCAAAGTCGTTGTTTTTGACGAAACAATTGAACCTGCCTCCCGACAGAGCCAATTTTTTACAGTCGGTGGAACCAACGCATGCCATGACACCCAAAGCCTGTTCCAAATCCACACTCCCCGTGATACACATGACCCGCTCTTTACTCCTGCTCTCGCTCTTTTCGTTCATTGCCAGCTGGATGACAACACCTGTCTCTGGTGACATCATCAACGACAATTTCTCCAGCAGCTCGATTGATTACAATTTTGTGAGAGTCAAAGAGAGTGATATTGACGGAGGCTGGCAAGCTAACTCAAACCAACAGGCCGGTCAGGGTTACCCCCAGTCAGCATGGACCATCTCAGCAGGAACACTCAGCAATGCCAGCCCGAATAACGATAGCAGTGGTGAGGGCGGTGTCGCCCAAGTGATCTCTGTGACCGAGGATGGCACTGAGTTGGTTTTGTCTTTTGATTACACTAACAGTGGTAACGACACCCTCTACGTTCATCTCTGGGGTTTCACCGGCGTGTTGTCCGGCGATGATGACAACATCGGTAATTACCAGGCCAATAACGGCCACTACTACAATAATGCGGAGGATGTTGACGGGGTCGGTAACGTCAACACCTACAACCTTAAGGATGGTTCCAACCCTGCTGGTGGCTCGCCAGCCAACGCGCTGGCTGTATTGACTGGCAGTGGAAACTACTCAATCACCATTCCCATAGCCACTCTGGGGATTGCCGGTGTTGATAGCGTCGGTGATTTTAGTTACCTGAGTCTGGCCATCACCCGCAATGTTGGCTCCACACCGGGGAGCAGTGGTATCGACAACTTGCAACTCCGCGCCGAGCCTGTAGCGCCACCGCCACCACCGCCCTCGCCTGACCCGGCGCAATTGCGCAACTACAGTTATCTCTATTTCGAAAACGGCTACCCCACGACCTTCAATACCCGTCGTCCGCAGAGCGAGGCCAACCTTGCCGCCCGAGCCAACCCGGACCTTGTCTTCCAAACCGGCTACTTCAGCCTGCTATTCGATTGTAACGATATACGCTTGAAAGGCTACGATGCTCAAGCGGGATCGGATTACCGCGCCGCTCTTGACGAGGATGTAACAAGGTTCACGCCTGCACAGAACCTTCTGCTACGGGTTTATCGAGATGGTGTGGCCTATGACTGTGTCAGTGCTGTCGTCGCTGGCAACGGATTCAACAACGTGCGCCTCATCGAGAGTGGTCAGTATGTACAGCGGATCGATCATCTGGGCCTTGTTTTTAAGGCAGCCAATGGCGACACACTGGTGACCGACCCGAACTGCCGATTGGAAATCACCGCGTGGCCAGACCGCGTCACCCTGTTTCTGGATTTTTCCGAGGAAATTTTCAATCCCGTCACGAGAACAACCATACGCGTCATTTCTCCCAATGGCACTACGCATCTTGCTGACGTCATGGCCAATCAAGTTCGCTTGAGCCTGAAGCCGCAGGAAGACCTGAAACTCGGATCTCTCAATGCCTCCGACTATGTCACCACAGCCACTAATCTTCAGAACGGCTCGTCCCTTGCTGTCAATTTTGATGCTGACACCCACGCCTTGCATATGGACGTGCCTGCCGCTTCTGTCTCCTACCCGGCAGACGCCGATCGCATCGACGAATATTTAGTAGAGGTCACAAACCCAGGCTCAACCACCGAGAATATCCCTCTGGTGTTTGAGCAACCCATTCCACGCAAGATTACTGGCACGGTCATGCTGCTCGCAGACGAGACCGATGGCAGGCCCCTTGGTATCCCCGTTCAAATTTCAAAGAACTGGCACCGCAACGCGAATAATCCCAGCCCTCACGAGGGCCCCTGGCTACGCGGCTCGACAATGCTAACGATGGAACCTGGTGAGACCCGCCGTTTCAAGCTGCGGGTTATCTATGGCTAT
>Ga0213865_10002907_pt1 | contig 10662 bp, 6 predicted proteins | sample PICome_6_FD_160100 | JGI IMG/M metagenome (GOLD analysis project Ga0213865, IMG submission 160100) | Coastal seawater microbial communities near Pivers Island, North Carolina, United States - PICO282 | ecosystem: Environmental > Aquatic > Marine > Coastal | place: USA: North Carolina | collected... | reverse complement strand
ACGGGAAGCGGCGTCAACTTCGATCAGGTCAACAGAGCGACCCTCGGCTATTTCCCGGCAGGAAGCGCACTCACCGCAGGGAACAGCAGTGACACCGGTCTCGCAATTGAGGCACTTGGCCAGGATGCGGGCAACGGTGGTTTTGCCGACGCCCCGGGTGCCGGTAAAGAGGTAGGCGTGGTGTAGTCGATCATGCTCCAGGGCATTGACCAGCGCCCTCAATACATGCTGCTGGCCCACCATTTCCTGGAAATTTCGAGGTCGCCATTTTCTCGCCAGGACCTGGTAGCTCATTGCAACATTTCCGCTAGCCGCACAAAAAAATGGAGGTGACCCGAGCAGCCGCACCCCGGCACCCGAATCAGTAACTACCGTTGCTCCCTTCCGGGCCTGGCGGGGTTCATTACCTATCGTTGCGAGGGGACCGCCCGGGTCACCATAGCTCCCGCTCAGTGCGGGCCGCGTAGTGTCGCGAAATCTCTGCTGAACCGCAACTTGTTGCCCGCCGTAACAAGCCTCGAGACAATGTTAATGCTATTTACTTTTCGAAGTTAATTGTATTAACATATACCCCGCCCCCTCACCCACAGGACGAGACCGCTGTCGCCATGAAATCACTGGTTGCCCTAATCGCCGCTATCGCCCTGGCCTGGGTCACAGCGCAGCTGATTTACGCCAATGTCGATGCCGCCCTGACCGAAACCAGAGCGCCGCTGCCGGTTGCGGTTGTGCACTTTGAGATCTCAGACCAGTACCAACGTCGGTCCAGCTACGTGGGCACAGTGAAAGCGGGCCGTGACAGCCAATTGGCCTTCGAGGTCGGCGGCACATTGGTTAGCGTACCTGCCGGGGAGGGCATGGAAATAGCCGCCGGGAGCACCATTGCCACCCTGGATACGGAACGCAGGCTGGCGCAACTTCGGGAAGCGGAGGCAGAGTTGCAGCGCATCAACGCCGATTTGGAGCTTGCCAAACTGAAACGCAAGCGTTTCGAAGACCTGTTCAACCGTGGCCTTACCTCACAGCAGGAATGTGAGGCCGCCAGACTGGGGGAGCAGGCGTTGGCCCAGGCGAGGATGTCCAGCCGGGCACGCCGGGACAGCGCGGCCCTCGATGTGGACAAGAGCACTCTTCGGGCACCGTACTCCGGGATTGTCGCCCAGCGTTACGTACAGGAGGGCACGGTGGTCGCTCCCGGCACCCCTGTACTCCGATTTTTGCAGCAGTCCGGATTCGAAGCCCATGTTGGGGTTCCCACGTCAGTGGGTAATCGACTTAAGGTGGGCAAGTCCTACGGGATACGTCTCGGTGACCAGCGCTTCCAGGCCGAATTGCGGGGGGTGCGCACGGATGTTGATCCAACAACCCTGACGGTGGGTGCCGTGTTCCTGCTGCCCGGGGCTGCCTCTCCCATGGTCGGGGAAACGGTGCTGCTGGAACTGGAGGAGTCGGTGGCAGAGCGCGGGGGCTGGCTACCCTTGTCGGCGTTAACCGCCGGAAATCGTGGCCTGTGGGACGTTTTGGTGGTCAAGAAAAGTCCGTCTGGGACGATCGCGATCAGGGAGTCGGTGGAAATCCTGCACGCCAGTGACGAGCAGGTTTACGTCAGGGGCACCCTCGCCGACCAGGCCCTGGTGATTGCAGGCGGCCTGCAGCGACTCAGTCCGGGATCATTGATTGAGGCCACTGGCATCTGACCCATGATCGCCAGGATTCTGTATCACAACCCGCGCTATCTGGCCCTGCTACTGCTGGTCATCGTGGCCGTGGGCGTCAGCTCCATCTCCAGCCTGGGGCGACAGGAAGACCCGACCATCACCCCATTCATCGCCACCATAGAAACATTCTTCCCCGGGGCCAGCCCGGCCCGGGTTGAATCCCTGATCACCAAACCCCTGGAGGACGCCCTGCGCGAGGTACCGGAGGTTGATGAAATCGAATCAACCTCGGCGGCCGGGGTATCTGTGGTCAAGGTAGAGACCGACTATCGCCTGTCCCTCGCTGAGATAGAACGGGTTTGGTCAGAATTAAGGGATATTGTCCGCACCGAGGCTGCGGGCTTTCCCGAAGGGGCACAAACTCCTGTGCTCGATGACGACATCATCACCGCCTACGTCAAGATCATCTCCATCTCCAGTGAACCTGGTCGGGACGTACCTCCGTCGGTGCTCCGTCGGGAAGCTGAAATTCTGGCCGACGCCGCCCGCACCGTCCCACGCACCAAGCGGGTAAATCTCTACGGGCTGCCGCAGGAGGAGGTGTTGGTTGAATTGGACGAGTCCCGACTGGCCCAGTTGGGTGTCAGCGTCGCCGAGGTGAGCGCCATCCTGTACCAATCGGACGCGCGCACACCCGCCGGAAAACTTACCGGGCGAGGTTCGGCCATTGCCGTGGAGCTGTCCGGTGAATTCACCTCAGTGGAGTCAATACGAGAATTGCAGATCCGGGCGCTACCGGATGGTCGGGTACTGCGACTGCAGGATATCGCAAGCATCACCAAAACTGAGCAGTCCCCCGCCGCAAGCTATGCCCTGTCCAATGGCCGGCGCTCTGTGCTCATGGGCGTGGAAATGAATCTTGGCTATCAGGTCGACCGCTACAGCGCCCGTTTCGACCAGTTTCTGGAGAGCTACCAGCGCACGGCCGCGGATGGCCTGCGTATCGAGATAGCCTACGACCAGAGCGGCTATACCGAGGACCGATTGCGCGGTGTGGCGGGTAACCTACTGGCCGGCATCGCCATCGTGCTGCTGGTGTTGCTGGCCACCCTGGGCTGGCGGGCTGCGCTGGTGGTCGCGGTTGTTCTGCCACTGTGCACTTTGCTGTCCATGGTAGGGCTACTCTATCTCGAGGTTCCCATCCACCAGATGTCCATGACCGGGCTGGTGGTAGCGCTGGGGCTTCTGGTAGACGGCTCCATCGTTATGACCGACGAGGTGCGCAAACGGCTGAAAAGGGGGCTTACTCCTCTGCAGTCACTTGAGGGTGCTGTGTCCCGACTGCGCGTGCCATTGATCGCATCGACAGTGACCACTGTACTTGCCTTCCTCCCCATGGCCATTCTCGTGGGGCCCGCTGGAGACTTTCTCGGCTCCATTGCCCTTTCAGTCATCGTCATGCTGGTCAGTTCAATGATTCTGGCACTGACGGTAACGCCCATACTCGCAGCCCGCCTGCTGCCCCAGAGCGGGGATTACGCCCAGGCCTGGTGGCAATCGGGTGTGGAAATAAACCGGCTGAGTGCCCTCTTCCGCAGCGCCCTGGACTGGTCCCTGCGACATCCATTGGGAGCCATCGCACTGGCATTGTACTTGCCCGTATCGGGTTTCCTCGCTGCCGGTTCCCTGACCAACCAGTTCTTCCCCGGCACCGACCGGGATCAGTTCTACCTGCAGGTAACGTTACCCGACAGTGCTGCCATTGAGGACACGTTGGCCCTGGCCCGAGAGGTCGATGTCGAACTGCGCTCGGAGCCTCTGGTGCGTCGGGTGGATTGGACTGTGGGCGAGAGCGCACCCGCCTTCTATTACAATTTGCGATCCAACAAGAGGGGGCGTCCGGCGTGGGCCGAAGCCCTGATCCTCACCCATGACGAAAACGCTACCGATGAACTGATCCGACGGCTGCAGCAGCAGTTTGACCGCAGATACCCACTGGCACAGATCATCGTGCGTGGCATTGACCAGGGGCCACCGGTTGCAGCTCCCATAGAGGTCAGTGTGATCGGGCCCAACGTCCAGACGCTACAGGCGCTGGGAGAAAAGTTCAGACAGCGGCTGGACGCGCTGCCCGACATCACCCACACCAAGGTGTCCATGGAACCCGGGCCGCCCAAGCTGGTATTCGATCTCGACGAAGAGAAACTGCGGCGCGCGGGACTCAGCCGAGTGGAGGTGGCAGCCACCATCGATGCTGCACTGCGTGGCCGCCTCGGGGGTGAAATCCTGGAAGATACAGAGCGCCTGCCGGTGCGGGCTCGCCTGGTTCGAGAGGACTGGTCGGACACCAGCGCACTGGAGAGTTTACGCATCCCCATTCCCGAGGCGGGCGCCGAGGTGCTGGCCGTGCCACTGGCCGCCCTGGGCCGGGCTCGATTAATCCCCGATGATGGTTCGATTGATCGCATCGACGGTGAGCGAATCAATAAAGTACAAGGCTATCTGCGACGGGGCCTGTTGCCTGAGGAAGCACTGATACTGCTGGCCCGGGATCTTGAAACCAATCCGGTCGAGTTGCCCCCGGGCTATCGCTACAGCTTCGGTGGGGACTCGGAAGAGCGTGCCGGGGTCATCGAAGATTTGATGGCTCCCCTGGGTATCGTGATGGCGGCACTGCTGGCAACCATATTACTGACCTTCAATTCATGGCGGTTATCCGCTGTTGCCGTGCTGGTCTGCATCTGTTCATTTGGATTGAGCTTGCTGGCATTGGCATTGTTCCAATACCCCCTCGGTATTCAGGCCCTTATCGGAGTAATTGGCTCCATCGGAGTATCCATCAACGCCGCCATTATCATTATGACGGCACTGCAACAGGATGATGCAGCCGCAGCCGGTGATCCCATAGCCGCCAGGAACGTGGTGATGGATTCAAGCCGGCACATCGTATCCACTACGGTCACCACCTTCGGCGGCTTCCTGCCCCTGATCTTGGAGGGTAGTCAGTTCTGGCCACCCTTTGCCATGTCCATTGCCGGTGGCGTGTTGCTGTCGACGGTGATTTCCTTCTTCCTGGTACCGCCCCTGTTTTTGCTCTGCACCCGGAGACGAACGTCAGAAACCGCTGAACGGTTCAGGGAGGCGGAGGCGCTATGACCGACTCGTCCCGCTGCTACCACCACGGCAACCTGCGCGACGCGCTTATTCTGGCGACGGTGGAATTGATTGAGGAAAGCGGCTCAACAGCATTCAGCATAACCGACGCGGCACGACGGGCCGGGGTCAGTAATGCGGCGCCCTACAGGCATTTCCGTGACAAGGAAGACTTGCTGGACAACGTCAGGGACCTGGCTTTTATGGGCCTGCACGAGCGGCTTGAAAAAACCCGTGACGCCAACGGAGCCCAGGCGGGAACCGTGGCGGCGGTTACGGCGATGGGACTCACCTATCTGCAGTATGCCCGGGACAAGCGCGCCTTCTTCGCGCTGATGTGGGAAGACCGGGGCCAGATGCAACCGGAACGGCAGAATCTGCCCCACAAGCGGGAGGGTTTTGATCTGCTATTGACGGCTATAGAAACCTATCTGGTGCAGACCGAACCCCAAAGCGAACTGTCCGGACTGAACCCCCGTGCCATCCGCATTGCCACCCAGTTGTGGGCCATAGCCCACGGCATAGCGACGCTGGAACAGAACCAGCTACTGGATCTCTTTGACAAAACCGCGCAAGCGGACCAGGTGTTGATCGAGAGTACCGAAGGGCTGCTGTCAGGCCTGGCACCGGATTCTGCCGCCCCATCCTGCCACTGAGTCGGTGCTGCTCCGCGGGCCAGCAGCACTATTGCAACTTGGGCTGCAACCCGCGCAATGGCATACTGCGCCCCCACCGCCCGTAGCACAACCGGATAGTGCAACGGCCTTCTAAGCCGTAGGTTGCAGGTTCGAGTCCTGCCGGGCGGGCCACAGGTAGTTGTGTCGGGTGCACGCCATCATTTATCTCTGAAGGCTACGGTCATGAAATCCAAACGTTCCGTAATTGTTCACTATCATACTTACAAGAACAGCGGCACATCCTTCGATGAGTTATTGACCGAGAACTACGGCGAAGCACATCTTAGTTTCGACGGCCCCTTCCCCTATACAACGTTCGCCCAACAGGAGCTGTTGCAAATAGTAAGACGGCACGAGCAGAAGATAGCGTTCTCCTCCCATTCCATTCGCGTGCCCGTGCCCACAGATCTGTGGCACAACATTCTGGCTGCGGTATTCATCCGGCATCCCCTGGCCAGGGTGCGATCCATTTACGGTTTCGAAACACGGAAGCCACCAGACCTTGCCCAGCGAGCGAGGTCAATCCTCAAAAAACAAAAACACACACCGGATCAGTCACAGAGCTTTGATGACTGGGTGACAAAAAAACGTGAAGAAAAGGACCTACACCTGCTCAGCAACGGCCAGACCCAGATATTTGCAGGCGTCTACGGCACGATCGGGTTGAACGCCCTGGCGTTTCCCAGAGACCCGGGGTCATTCCTGATCAGTGATTTGGAGCAGGCAATGCGCAACCTGCAGGCTGTGCCGTTACTGGCCCGGACCGAACACTATGATGAGGACGTCAGCCGCTTTCCCGTAATCCTGGACCAGTTGGCGGGGATCGAATTCAAGTACACCCCAAGAGCACCCGCGAATGTCAGTCACCCCCAGGCCGACCAGACTCTGCAGGCCAGGCTGGATTTTATCCAGGACGAACTGTCACCCGAGAACTGGACGTGGCTACAGCACGCGAATCGGCAGGACCTTCGACTGTACGAGTTTGCCGGAGAGCTGATCAGCTCAAACCACCCCCTTTACGGATAGGACGGGGCCACAGGGCCCGTCCTCGCCGGCACGGTGTGGATTTACAGCAACCCCTTTTTGTGACGCCAGATGGGGCATGACTTGTCGCGCGGTTACTATCCGTGCGAACCAGCGGGGAACGTCTCCAACCGGCCCCGCACTGACTTGGAGTCGGTGCTCATGGAGCATGCCCTTTGCCCCACCAGCCAGTGGCGCTTGGGGCAATGCACGTAGCCTGGGCTGGGTCTCTGCTGTTCCTGTGGCACCACAGAGGTGCTTTACCGTGCTTATGAGGGGCTGGTTGCTTACCGAAGCGGCACGCTGGCGTCGCCGAACCGTGTGGCGTTAATCACCGATAGCAGGGCCGAAGCGGGCGCCATTGGCTGGGGCTCACCTGGCAGAGTCCTGCCAACCGCGCCGTACCAGGCGGAGGCTCCAGCCTCGGTCAGGTCATCATTCAAGCCGCCGGACAGATCCTCCACCTGGGGACCGCCCTGGGCGCTACCCACCACGTTGCCACTGGTATTGTCACCAAACCGTATGTCCACCGGGTCAGAATCTGCTGCTCCAAAACTGTTGTTGGTAATAGCCCAGCCGACCACCGTTGATCCCGGGAAGCCGTCAGCCGAATCACCGCTCTGGATGTCCAGCCATACTCCCATATCGCTGCGGAAAGAATTAGTTGACACCAGTCCGCCAGAGGTGTCGATGGCGGCGATACCCACCCCTTCCGTTGCCGCGCTGTTACCATTGAAGTCGTTGGCGATGATAATGAGACTGTGGTCTATGGTGTTGTCAAACTCGCCCACCAGAACACCGATACCCGACGAGCTTGCGCCACCATCGTAGAATTTATTGAGCCGAACAAAGCTGGCATTTTTAGTGCAGCACACCCCAGTGCTGGCGATAAAAACGCCGACGGTGCCTAGCCCGTTTGAGTATCCCGAAACGTCGTTGTAGTAGATGTCGTTGCGCTGGATGGTGGTGGTTTGGTTGGCTTCTACTATTGTGACCGGGAGTCCCACGGAAACGAACTCGTTAAAGGTGACACTTAACTTAGCCGAGTTGGTCGCAGAAGAAAGTATCCCGTACTCGAGCCCCGTAAAATCCACACGGTTCACCGTAAAGGCGCCAAGAAGCTTTTGGTCGCAACCCAACGCGGTATCCATGGTAACCCCGCTGACCACGTCAGCGCCGGACAGACCCAAACCGGTAATCGTCATCCGGTCGGCCCGCCCGAAAGTTGTGCGTTGGCTGCAATTTTGTGGGTCGGTATAAAAACCAACCACGGAAATCGACGATGGTTCTATGCAGGGAGAGCCAACCTCGACCGCCATATACCGTACGCGCGCATCGCCATTGGAAAAACCGAACACAGCATTACTCTGGCCTTCGGCGCAGTCCACAGACCCATCCAACACCCGGACCACCGTGGGATAGGGCGCGTCACCAGCAGCTTTGCCGCGCAGATCCCCGGTGAAATTATCGACAAACACGGAGCTGATAGCGTATTCGTCACTGGTCAACAGAATCTCCCGGTAGCCGTTGTCAGCACCCGCCTGCAGGGCGCACTGAATATTCTCCGTATCATCCCCCGAGGAACTTGCCGCAACTTCAATGGTGAGACCGTCCAGAGTAACGTCGTCAGAACAACCCAGGTCCTGGGCCTGCAACGGCATTGCAAATAAAGCCATGGCGGTAACGAGCCATGAAAGAGCAATCAAACTGGGTCCATAAGATCGGGTGGATGACATACAGAGGCCTCCTGGCGCTTCAAGGGTTCGAGCAGCAAGTTCAATCGCTTATACGACGTTGGGTGGAAATCCCGTCTGAGGATATAGGGGATGACAAGAAAAACAAGTTGGGGACGCGTGTTCTATGTCACATCCCACAGCCACCGAAGCCACTGCAGGAATCGTGGGATAAGTGCTCCGCGACCCGTAGCCAGGTCCGATATCCATCCAAGCACTGTCGATTGGCGGGGGGAGCAACTCGGCGCAGAGTTGGTCCGCTGTACTGCTTCTTGCATCCCCGACTGCCCACATGCTGATGACAGGCGGCGTTGTTGATCTCTGATTGAGTGCTGCTTATATGGACTGCTGAGGTGTGGACAACTGGCTCGTATTTGCGGAACTTGTCTGTGCGGTCGGGACTTAACTATAAAAAGCAGTTTGAATTGCAAAAAAAGCTTTACATTGCAAATTGAGCCCTTATACTTACCCTAAGTCAGGAAGACCGGCTGATGGCGGCGAGGGTCAGGGACGACCCACCGAAAGAACTGAGTTCGCGCTGCCAGCGCTCACCGGGGCAAGGAACGCCCCAACCTACCCTTTCCGGACAACCCCCCACCCCGTTCTCAGCAGCTGTATTTATCACGCTGCTTCCACAGAGCCGTGGCAACGTCATTTCCGCAACTGCGTTTCCAGCGGTAATGCAGTGGTGTTTTTGATTTCCGTGACCGCCATGTGGGAGTGCAACTCGCGGATCATTTCACTGGCGGTCAGCGTATTCCTGACGAAGTCCTCGTAGTGACGGATATCACGGGTCACAATCTTCAACACGTAATCCCAGATTCCGGTCATGGTGTAGCACTCCAAAACCTCCGGGTGCCTGACGATGTCAGCCTCAAAGGCGAGCAGGTTCTTGCGGCCAGACTGGGTCAGGTTAACGCTGGCAAAAACCACCACATCCATCCCGAGGCGCTCCCGGTCCAGCAGCGCCACCTGCCGACGTATCACACCGCTTTCCTGCAGGCGATTGATTCGGCGCCAGCAAGGGGACTGGGACATGTGCACCCGCTCCGCCAGCGCTGCCGTGCTGATCCCGGCATCCTCCTGGAGAATGCCAAGGATTTGCTGATCAACTTTGGTCAGTTCTTGCATATTTATTCCCCTATAAATATTAATACTGAATAATATTTTTAATATAAGCCCTATAAGGCCAATAATAAGATAAAAAATACCGGGTAATGGGCGCAATATGACGCCTTCGCGTCCGGGTGAGACATAAATCATGGGCCAATACGAGAGCAAACCGCTGCGAGACGTGCGGCTGACAGACAAATATGCCCTCGACACCACCCGGGCCTACATGACGGGCATTGAGGCTCTGGTCCGGCTCCCCATACTGCAGCACCAGCGAGACCAGCAGCGAGGGCTCAATACCGCGGGGTTCGTATCGGGTTACCGGGGCTCCCCCCTGGGCAGCGTCGACCAGGCCCTGTGGCACGCGGCGCCCTTCCTGAATCAACACAATGTGCACTTCCAGCCCGGAGTCAACGAGGAACTCGCAGCAACCGCTGTTTGGGGCAGCCAACAGACCCAGCTGTTCCAGGGCGCGCGCTACGACGGCGTGTTTGGCATGTGGTATGGCAAGGGTCCCGGCGTGGATCGCAGCATGGATGTGATCAAACACGCCAATGCCTTCGGCACCGCACAACATGGCGGCGTCCTCGCCGTGGCCGGAGATGACCACGCCTGCAAGTCCTCTACCCTGCCCCACCAGTCCGAACACATGTTTATTGGTGCCTCGGTCCCCGTGCTGGCACCTTCCAACGTCCAGGAAGTCCTCGACCTGGGTATTTTCGGTTGGGAGTTGTCCCGTTTCTCCGGCTGCTGGGTGGCGCTCAAGGCCATCACCGAGAACATGGACTCGGCAATCTCTGCGGATATCGATCCCGACCGGGTTCGTATTGAAATTCCAACTGCCTGCCAACTACCGCCCGAGGGCGTCAGCGCGCGCTGGCCGGACAAACCCCTGGATCAGGAACGCAGGCTGAACAAATACAAAATTTATGCTGCACGGGAGTTCGCACGGGCCAATAACCTGAACCCCATCGTAATTGATAGTCCCAATCCAAGGCTGGGCATTATCACCTCGGGCAAGGCCTATCTGGATGTCATGCAGGCACTGGAGGATATGGGGATTGACGAGGCGGCCGCCGCGGAAATCGGTATTCGAGTTTACAAGGTGGGCATGCCCTGGCCCCTGGAGCCCCAGCAGACTCACCGCTTCGCCGAGGGCCTGGAGGAGATCCTGGTCGGTGAGGAGAAGCGCTCCATTATCGAGGATCAGCTGACCTCCCAGTTGTACAACTATCCGGTGGGTTCACGACCCAAGGTCATTGGCGAGTTCGATGAGCACGGCGCAGACCTGCTGCCCAACCTCGG
>Ga0213865_10002905_pt1 | contig 10663 bp, 6 predicted proteins | sample PICome_6_FD_160100 | JGI IMG/M metagenome (GOLD analysis project Ga0213865, IMG submission 160100) | Coastal seawater microbial communities near Pivers Island, North Carolina, United States - PICO282 | ecosystem: Environmental > Aquatic > Marine > Coastal | place: USA: North Carolina | collected... | reverse complement strand
CAGATGAACCATTATTTCCATCGTTACCGTCGTTACCGTTTACACCTGAAGTACCTGAGGAGCCATTGTTACCATTATTACCGTTTACACCAGAAGTTCCAGATGAGCCATTATTTCCGTCATTACCATTGTTACCATTTACACCACTTGTACCTGATGAGCCGTTGTTACCATCATTACCATCATTTCCATCATTTCCATTAACACCCGAAGTACCTGATGAACCATTATTTCCGTCATTACCATTGTTACCATTTACTCCTGAAGTACCTGATGAGCCGTTGTTACCATCATTTCCATTATTACCATTTATTCCGCTTGTACCAGATGAACCATTGTTACCATTGTTTCCATTTACTCCTGAAGTACCTGATGTACCATCATCAGCAGCTGCTACTTTTGTTCCTAAATTTCCTGAAGAATCTATTACTAAAACAGTATTATCTGTTTTACTACTTAACCCTGTAAGTTGAAGAGTGTTTAATTTTGCGTCAGATCCACTGACTATTAATTTTTTCCAATTTGGCATTTTTAATGTCTTTATTATGGTTGGTTACTCAATGAGCCCACTTCCGTTATGGCCTATAATATAGTTATAAATATGAAATATTTATTTATTATCGAGGGATTTTGTATAAAGATCTTGGAGTTTTAAAACTAAATTATACATCATTTCTATATCTTTTCCTTTATAAGTAGTATTTTGAATTCCTTCTAAAATAATTTTAATTTCATCAGTACCCAAAGTAAATTCTATAGATTGTTTTTTTGTTTTAAAATTTCCTACTTTATCTATTAATCCCATAATATATTTAAACACTATTTTATTATAAATATATATAAAAAAAGGGTGATCAAAGATCACCCAATTTTATTAAGAATATTATTTACTAATTGTCTGAGTAAATGAAAATATCTCCATTTGCTAACACCTTAATGTTACCATTTTTCTGATATTCAGCTGAATCTGTATGTCCTGCTGGTATATCTACTACTGCTGAAACGAAAGCTTCTGGAGTAACATCACCTGAAGTGGTGCTATCTAAAGATGCTTTAAATCCAAATCGAGTAGAAGCTGAGTCAAGTAAGAATGCGTGACCAGTACCTGATCCTTCATCAATTACAATACCCCCTTCATCTGGGTTAGTTGATCCAGAGTTAAGTAAGATAAACTTATCTTCAACATCTAAATTAGTAGTATTAATACTTGTTGTAGTACCATTTACAGTTAAATCACCTTGTACTACTACATCTCCTGTTGCAGTAATATCAGCAAATTGTACATTAGCTGAAGCTCCTAATCCTACAGTTTGTGCAGAAAGAGTATCACCAGTTAATGTAATATCAACTCCACCTTGTCCTGAAGTATCAGTAATACTAAGTGAACCTTGTTTTCCATCAAGTGCAGTAGAAACTGAAGATGAAATCGCATATGATGATGTTGCTGCTGTTAAAGAATTAACTCCACCTTGAGCTGTACCTACATCAGTTTGTAAGGTTCCAATATCATCAGCATTTGTTTTAATATCAGAAGCAAATGATGCAGAGTTAGCATAAGAAGCAGTTGCAGCTGTTAAAGAATTAACACCTGATTGAGCTGTACTTACGTCTAAAGCATTAGTGGCGATATCAACAGCTAATGAACCACTTAATGAAGCAGTTGCAGCATTAACTTCAGCTTCAGTTGCAAATGTTGCATCTAAAGATGAACTAAATGCTTCTTGACTAGCAATTCTACCAGCTAATGAACCTGATAAAGTATTAGTATCAGATGCTAATTGGTAAGAAGATGTTTGGGCTGTTAAAGCATTAACTCCACTTTGAGCAGTATCTACATCTAAAGCATTAGTGGCGATATCAACAGCTAATGAACCACTTAATGAAGCAGTTGCAGCATTAACTTCAGCCTCTGTAGCGAAAGTTGCGTCTAATGAAGAGCTAAATGATTGTAAAGATGAAATATCATCTTCATTGGTTGAAAGTCTTGATGCAACAGATGAACTATAAGCAGTGCCTGCTAATGTTAAGTTATCACCTGAAGTAGTAATGGTTGTTGTATCTGTATTTACAGATAAAGCAGTACCACCACCTCCTGCTAAACCATCTCCAGCAACTGAAGTAGCTAATTGAGTAGCAGTAATTCCAGCGTCTGCAACTTTTACACCTGAAGCTCCTACAGATAATGTAGAACCATCCTCTTCAACTGTTACAGTAGCTCCTGAGGAACCGTTAAATGAAAAATCAGCAATACCATCACCAGAGACAATGCTATTTGCTAGGGTATCGGCTGAGATTCCTGTTAGTCCTGATCCATCTCCTTGGAATGAACCACTAAAAGAACCTGATAAGGTTACTTCTGATGATTGTCCTGAGATTAAATATCCGGAATCGTTTTGTAATTGTGATACCGCCGATCCGGATACCACTACTTTTTTCCATGTTGCCATTTAAATTGTGTTTAAAAAGATTATTATATTAAGGTTATTTTATTATACATATGCAACTTATTTTTACTCTAAACCAATATACATAGAAGAAGAATGAAAAAATACACCACCTCTTGATGATGAGGGAATATAAGAATCTTCATATACATTAAATTGGATAATTCCATCACTATTAGCTTTTAATAATTCTGAACTACCAGATTTTATAATAAAAAAATTAGAAGCATCCCCATCTATTGTAAGGGATCCTGATATAGATGTTGATCCTGAAAAAGTTGAACTACCAGATATTATCTGTCCTCTTAAAAAAGCCATTTATGTTATGTGTTTAATTATAAATATTAAATTTTATTAATCTATTATTTTTATTTTTAAAACATTTTAAACTGGTTCAGAATTATATAATAATACACTTACTACTTCGCCATGGGTGTCAAATGGGTTAGTTATTTGATCCCAAGTATATCTATAAAATACATTATCTCCATATCCACTATCACTAAAGCTATTTACAGTTGCAGCTGAATAATTGAAGTAGAAAACAGTACCTCCAGGTTGGGTAATTTGTAAAGTATCCCAGATTGATGGAGTATTATTAATATCATTTTGTTCAGGATATCTTATAGTCATTTGAACTTTGGCTTCTGTTGCCCCTGTTCTTTTCCATAAAAGCCCTACTATTTTCCATCCTTTTCGTCCAAATAAATAATTTGTATCAAATTGATGTTGTAAAAATCCAAACCCATCAGATGCACTTCCAATACCACTATTAGAAGTTGGATTTTCACTAGAATCAAATCCTGCAGGGCCATCGTTAACCTGGATATGGACATCTAATGAAGTAGTACCTCCACCAACTCTATCACAATCTATTATTTGTAAAACTGCCCCTGTGCTTCCTACATGAAGAACTTGAGATTCTGGGTATTCATTACGATCATCAGTTTTGAGATATTTAATCATAACATTTCCTATTTGGGATTGAGTTGAATCCGATAGTATATCTCCTACAACTGGCCACCTACCTGTACCTCCTGTAGTATCATGATCATACCATGTTGTTATATCTTTATCACACATACTAAATAAAGATGAAGTAGAGAATGTAGCACTTCCAGAAAATTCAGTATCAGGATTACAAGATATAGTATTAGCTACTACACCATCATATAAAAGTAAGTATTGACTACTACCATATTTTATATAACCATCAGATGTTGGGTCTTCTATATTTCGGCTATTATAAACTTTATCTCCGATTGCAGGAACTATTCCTTCACCATCGTAAAAATAAATAGTATCAATAGTATCATTACATATAGTAGTGGATGTAGAAGAAGTAGCAAGAAGTCCTCCTCCATTAAATGTTCCTAAAGTATTTTGATAAAAAAACGCGTCGTTAATTTCTGGTTTCCAACCATTTAAAGGAACATACCATCCCGTGCTTTGTTCAGATATACTTCCAGTATTAGTTACTCCTGTATTATTAAAAGATGGGAATTTTTGAAATGAACCACTACTATAAGATCCCGAAATTATATGTCCCGCACTTAAATCATAAGGGATACTACCAAATAAATCATAAACATTATATGTTCTATCATTAGTACGTTGAATATAATTTACAACTTGAGAATAAGTTTGTGATTTTAAATACCAATTACTACTAGACCCAGTATTTGTTGTTATAATAGGTATGCTACCAGGACTTACTGTAGTAGATGTGGATGCACTTTGAGTATACACAGCTGATATTTGGCCTTGTTCTACTTTATAATAATATTTTGGGTAACTACTTCCAGATACTGCATAGTAACCAGGTAATACTTTTTGACATCCACTAAAATCATAATATAGGGGTGTTGTTACGGGGGCATGAGATCCACTTCTATTATCAAAAAATACAGTTAAAGATATAGGTTTATCTTCTTCTTTAATTTCATGAGTAAAATTAACATCCATTTGAGTTATATAAGAACTATCTATTGTATTAGTATATACACTATGACTTTCAGCAAAATCAATTGAAGCAGAAAATTGTTCTAAAGCTTTGCTATTAGCATCTGCTTGGTCTATACAACTTGTAGAAAATCCTTGTGGTAAAGATATAACTACAGGGGTATTGCAATCTTCCATTTCACAGCATTGGGTATCAATTGTGTGGTTTAAAGCAGCACTATAAAATATAGTACTTCCTCCACAATAAGGTATAGGTTTACCAGAACAATATGGTAATAAGACTAATTTATACCAATCAGTAACTAATGTAGGATCATCTGCTGGTAGAGAATGTTTAAATTCATATACTTCATTTTCACTTTCATCATGACCAACAAAAGCATTAATTCCTGAAAGTTGTTTTGTTGTTATTGTTCTAGAACCTGCTGTACCCGTTTGTTGATAATAATAAACACCATCACTATACCAACCTGCATTGTCATGTTCTAGATCATCATCTCTATATAATGCAGTTCCTGTATTTAAATAAGGTGTATTTGCAAAATGATGTAAAAATAGTCTACAATCTTCTTGGTAAGTATAAGTTCTAGGTTTAAATGCTTTAAATAAAGCCCATATTAATGCTAATACTCCAATTGCAAACCATGCCCAAGCTAAAGTAGTAGCTAATCCAGCTGATAAACTTAACCCTGGTATTCTTAGGGCTAAATATGGAAAAGGGCCACCTGGAGAACATCCCATAATACACCAAGTAAATGAAGACCATCCTATTGCTGCTCCTCCTGTTAGAGCATAAGTAGCTATTCCTAATCCTAATGGACCTAAACCTAACATATAGTCAAAATCTCCTCCTATTCTTTTATCATACCCATTAAACAAACCACGGGTATGTTTCATAAAGGCATGAATTAATCCTGTAATCGGGTTATGTTTTTGTTTTGCTATACTATATTCTGTAAAGGGACCAGAGTTAGCTGTGTATTTGTTATTAGAATCATACCCCATGTAATATCTATATTGTTGGGGTTGGGGAGGAATAGGAATAGAAGTTCCATTTTCATATATTTTTCTTATTCTACCTACATTTTTTAAAGTAGGTTCAATACATGCCTCTGAAGTTGGTTCATTAGTTGTTGCATTTAAAGTTTCTGCAGGGCCTATAGTAACTCTTTTTTGTCTAGTTCTCCTTTTAAAAAACCAGTGGGTAGTAACTCTGACTTCATATTTAAATTTAACCCCAAAACTTCTACTCCAATCATTACCTACTTGAAAAACTTTAGTTGTTGATCCGTCATTATATCCATAAAAATAATTTAATGCTGGATTATTTAAATATGGAGAACTATAAACACGAGTACCCCCTGAACTTGTACCCCATGAAGATATTGGTGTATCTGAATATAATTTAGTAGTTAAAACAGGATTTGATAATGAAGCATCATATGGGGACCAAGTATGTAATCCTACTGTATATTCGTATAAATTACTAGTTGGGCAAGTATAAGATAAAGCTACATCAATATTAGAACTTGGAATAGATCCTTTTTTTGCTAATGCTATTGACACATTTAATAGATCTGTTTGATTATTAGGGTCTCCATTAATTACTACATAATATGTTACTGATGAGGATGAAACTTCTTCATTTTTAAAAATTTCTTCACTAATAGCCATTAATTGTCCTTTTGAATCAACAGGATTATGTGGTCTAAATAAATAATTCTGATCCGTAGAAACAGATACTACACTACCGTTAGGGGTAGAAAAATGAATACTACCAAAATCAATACCAGAAGGTACAGTTATAGTAAATTCTCCCCTACCATAATTTTCATTATTTAATTGAATCGTTTTTTTAACAGTATTAAATCTTAAGTCTGTGCTATATTCCCCACTAGGCATAAAATCAGGGGTAGATTTATTAAAATTATATTTGTTAAAAGTAAATGTTGTATTAGGCATATCTATATATTTTTATCCAATTTTTATTACAGGTTTAGCCCAGGATGTGTCTCCTGTGTTGGAAGTAAAGAAAATTGTTGATCCCGAAGGAGAAAATTTCCATAAACCAGTTGATCCATCTTCAACAGCTTCAGCATCATCTCTAACCCAATCACTATCTAATTCCGTAGAAGGATTACTATTACCAGAAGCATAAGCTACTGACATGGTAACATTAGTTCCTGTTGCAAAAGAAGCAGTAAAAGATAAATAAGCTAATGCCTCTTCTGCATCTTCATAAGTAAAACCAAAGTCTGCAGGTTCTGTGAAATCTGAAAGGCTCATACCATAAGCTATATCAGAAGCTCTAGAGCCAAAAGGAGTTGTATTTCCAGAATAACCATCACTTCCTGATAGGGAATACCATAAAGCACCTCCAGGGTTACCAAAATTATATCCAGAAGAAGAATCAAATGTTTTTGTATTATTCCCTGATTGAGATCTATTATTTTGTACTGGGTTTACGTCACCACCTGCTGTTCCTGGACCATAAGTGGTACTAATAGTGCCATTAATAGAGTAATAACCTGAATTTAAAATAGATTCTAGGTAAAGGTTATTATTTTGTCCACCAACATAATTAAAAGCACTAAGTTCTCTATCAAGTCTTATACCAGATAAACTATATATTACTTGGGCTGTTCCATAAACTATACTTGTACAATTACTATTATCAACATCACTACAATAACCATTTTCATCTATTATTCTTACTTGATAAACATCATCATCTGTAAATACTTTTAATCCTCCATTATCTGTTATTTGTTCATAAGTCAAACCTGTTGCCGGGTCATAGGGGGCACCATCTTCATCCCATATACTTGCTGTATGGTCAAAAGTAGTAGAATTTCCATTAGTAGAATATATTACTTTAAAAGTAGTTTGTAGGTTTGTTCCTATCCCAATTTGAAAATATCTTGCCATAACTAATTAACAGGTTAAAAATTCATTACACGTTTTATAAATATTAGCTTCACCCGTAGATCCTGTTACAAAATAAATAGTTTCATCTATAATATCTTTTGTTCGTGAACCAAAAAAGGATCTATAACTAACTGTGTTTATAGCTCTGTATTGACCTGTTGGAGCAAAAGTATTTGCAATTGGGTCGCTATACCATATTAAATCATCTAATGAAGCTGTATTATAAAGATTTCTTTGAAAATATACTGTTGTAGTTGAAGGACAAGATTCACATACTTGGTTTTGATGAGTAGATGAACCATAATAACAAAATCTTCTTCCTATTCTGTCAGATAGTTTAGCAACTCCAAATATTATTATTCTTTCACTAGGAACAGTAATACTAAGTGAAGTACTTGTAGAAATATACCCTGCACTTCCATCAGCCGAATAACTCCAACCTAAAAATTGTTCCCCTAATCCAATATTATTAACGTACGCTACAAGTGTTGATCCAATAGAACCAGATTTTACAACTGATCCTGTATTTGGACTCATTGTTCCTGCTAATGTTACATTAAAAGAAACTTGGGGGTCTAAAGTTGAAGCTGATAGTTCTACTTCTACAATTCCAGGGTCTGATATTTCGTGAATGCCACATTTATAACATCCTACTTCTACAGGGTATCCTCTCCATTGTAAAGAAGCTGAGATTTGTGACAGTGATGTAATGTTTCCAGCATAATAATTGTCATAAAAAGGTATTTGAGAAGCTGTGATATTATTTGAGAATTGGGTAACACTATCAACTTGATCTCCTGCATTATGTTTTTGTGCTCCTCTAATAGAAGAAGTAACAGGGGTACCCTCTGAACCCGTATTAAACATTTCGTATTGTCCCGTGTAAGGTACTCCTGGCATGATATTATAGGTTTAGTTTAGTTTATCTTCAATAGCTTTAACACGTTTTTCAAGTTCAATTATAGCGTTATGCATATGAGCTAATACAGGTCGATCAGTCATAGTTAAATAACCATCACTACCAGTAAATACTGCATATGGAATAGCTTCTGATATTTCTTGGGCTATAAAACCTGCATCTTGTCTGCCAGCCTTTTCATATTCATAAGCAGTAAATTGTTTAATAGTATTTAAACCATTCTCAATTTCTTGAATATTAGATTTTAAATCTCTATCAGAGGTTGTAATAAAATCGTTTGCGGTTACATCTCCTACTACATTAACAAAACCATCAAATGAACCTGAGTTCATAAAGGTTGTACACGCTGCTGAAGATGTTAAATTAGCACCTACAATAAATGAACGTGCATGACTAACTGTATTACATTCTCCTCCTAAAACACCACTTAAAACTGCAGAAGCTGTGTTATAAAAACCTCCTGCTACAACTGTATAATTAGAATTTGAAACATTGTTACATCCTCCAATAATACTTGCCATATAACCACCGGCTTTATTGTACCACCCACCTACTATTGAAGCAGCATAACCAGTTAAACCAGAAGTAGTACATATACCATTGAAATTACCACCACCTATAAAACTATGACAAGCACTACTTCCTGATATTCTATTATTAGAACCACCACTTATAGTAGCACAACGAACACCTATTATATAGTTGGTTGTACCACCACCTATTGTATTACGTTGGGTGCAATCAGAATTGTTACCACATATTCTATTAAATGTACCACCACTTATTGTATTTCCATGACCACAACTACCTGATATTAAGTTAGAACAACCACCACCTATTGTAGCACTTCTATTAATTTGGAGTATTCTATTAAAATACCCTCCTCCTATAGTACTCTGTTGCGAAGTATGACATATACAATTAGAATGTCCACCCCCAATTATAGAAAAGGGAGCATAGATTTTATTTCCACCTCCTCCTACAATCACAGATTCATAACCAGACATTGTATTACCCCCACCTCCTACAATAACTGATTTATTATTAGTTATAAGATTACCATTTCCACCTCCTATAAAAGATCTATATGAATTTCTTATAATATTGTTATTACCACCAACTAAACTATTATTTGTACGCCCTTCTATTGAATTTGAGTTACCACCTCCTATATAATTAAATTTATTTGCAGAGGAAGATATAAAAAGACAATTATCAAACCCAGAAGATATCCCACCATATTCACTACCTGATATAATGTGTTGTAAACCAAATGCTGTAGAGTATAAAGAACTACTTATTAAATTTCCTTTACCTCCTACAAATGAAGCTGATGTATTAACTATACTAGAAGAAAAACCAATAATTGTAGAGTTATGAGCATTATCAAATTTATGATGAGAACCAAACACTTGATTATTATGACCTCCTGATCCACTATTAAATATTCCATAAGTAAATGAAAATGGTGAAGTTGATATTGATCCACTACCCCCCATAACTTGGTAGGTTCCTGGAAGAGTTGCTTGATTACAGCAACCATTTAGTATTGTAGAATAGGCAACAGCTTTATTGTGTCCACCTCCTAAAACTGTTGAATAATCTCCATCAGAAGTACTTCCAGTACCATTTAGAATAGTACCAAATAAATGTTTTACACTATTATTTTTACCTCCTAATGCTAATCCATAAAGATTAACTGCTTGATTTGAACCACTAACTGTTTGAATACCAGAAGCTGTAAGTGCTGTATTATAATATTCATAAGGGCTTGAAATTCCAGTAAAAGAAGTACCACTTGAACCTGGGGCTCCTGTGTTTCCTGAAGTACCACTTGAACCTGGGGCTCCTATGTCTCCTGAAGTACCTGATGTACCTGAAGTACCACTTGAACCTGGGGCTCCTATGTCTCCTGAAGTACCTGATGTACCTGAAGTACCACTTGAACCTGGGGATCCATCTGTACCTGAAGTACCTTCTGTGCCTGAAGTACCGGATGAACCTGGAGATCCATCTGTACCAGATGTACCTTCTGTACCTGAAGTACCCGAAGTACCACTTGTGCCTGAAGTACCATCTTCTCCTGAAGTGCCTGATGTACCAGATGTAGCTGCAGCAGTTTTATATCCAATTAGACCATTGCTATCTATTACTAATACACTATCTGAGGTTTGGGCCTGTAAGTCTTTTATTGATAAAGAACCTGTAATTGATACACTACCTGTAAACTGGTGAGTATCATCTAATGTGTCTCCGAATTTAGTTGAACCACTAGAGTATATAATAGAAGATGTTTCGTATATAGTATGAATTGTTCCAAATGAACCTGTTCCTATTACAGTTAAATCTCCATCTATTGTTGCTATACTATTAGGTTCATCTAAAGTTAATATTGATGAAGTCACAGAAT